>OLSQ01000439.1_pt1 | contig 41252 bp, 36 predicted proteins | sample 1672561 | NCBI WGS metagenome assembly OLSQ01 (sample SAMEA3136699, study PRJEB25190) | human gut metagenome | biome: human gut; feature: human-associated habitat; material: faeces | place: Austria | collected 2013
ACGCTCTGCGACAGAGCGCGAGCGTGCCGCGTTTCTTATACCCTGCCAAGGGCTATGGGGATTTGATAGCATTTCTTCACTAACTTTCAATTATTCGCAATACTTCAACAATTCCAACGGGTGGGCGATAATAGCATCGGCGTGGCCTTCTTCCAGTTCCTTGCGGTTGCGGAAGCCCCAGAGAACTCCTACGGTGAAGGCTCCGGCGGCCTTGCCGGTCTTCATATCTGTAGCGGTGTCTCCCATGTAGAGCACTTCATCTGCGTTGAGGCCGAACTGTTCTAAGATCCGGAAGACTCCGGCGGGATCAGGCTTGATGGGCACGCCGTCCACCTGTCCCTGCACTACATCAAAATAGCCCTTACCAAATAAACTCTCAATGACATCTACGGTGGCATGGTGGGGCTTATTGGATAATACGGCGATCTTCATTCCACGTTTCTTCAACTCTTCCAGCAGTTCCGGAATTCCCTCATAGGGCTTCACCTGATACATACAGTTCGCCTGGAAGATCTCCTTGTATCTGGCATAGGCTGCTTCAAAATGGGTAAGTTCCGTATCGCCACCCTTGATCAGTGCCCGCTTTACCAGATTGGCGGCACCGTCTCCCACAAAATATTTATAATCCTGTACCGAGAAAGGTCCATAGTCGAATTCCGCCATGGTCTTGTCTCCGCTGTATTTCATGCTCATAATGGAATCGGATAAGGTTCCGTCCAGGTCAAAAATTGCTGCTTTCTTCATTCTGTTCTCCTACACTAATCTCAATCCATGCAGTTCCTGATAGACTCTTCCCACGGGAAGCCCTACCACATTATTGTAATCTCCCTCGATACCGCGGATATATCTGGCGCAGAATCCCTGAATACCATAGGCTCCCGCCTTGTCCATCGGATCCCCGGTAGCCACATATTCCCGGATCTGTGCATCGGTCATAGGATAAAAATGCACTGTGGTCTTCTCATGGAAAGTCAGTGTCTTCCTCTCACCGTTTTCCTCATAGAGGATCGTCACGCCTGTGTATACCTCATGTCCTCTGCCCTGCAGCATAGTAAGCATGGCTGCCGCAGCTTCCGAATCCGCAGGCTTACCCAGAATCTTGCCGTCGCAGGCAACCACAGTATCGGCTCCCAGCACAAGGGTGTCCGTCATCGTAGCTTCTCCACTTTTCTGTTCCGGATCACAGACACCACTTTCCGCAAGTTTCTCCCACACTGCTTCTGCCTTCTGCGCTGACAGTTCTTCCACCACTTTCGCAGGCTCTGTGGATGTGATCTTTTCCTCGGTCTCGCTGACCACTACATCGAAATCCAGTCCGATCTGTGTCAGAAGCTCCCGCCTCCTGGGGGAGGCAGATGCCAGTATGATCTTCTTATTCATGATGTGTCTCCGGGATAAAAGTTCTGCTTTCGATGGCAGACTCTCCCGCAGCCTCCTTTGCTTTTTGAATGGCCTCCAGGCAGAACGCATCCTGGGAATTGAACAGCTGCTTTCCTCTCTTGTCCTGCTTCTCATAGCTGCCATCCGGCTGTAAAATAGAAGCCTTCACATTATCCTTCAGCTGACTGTTCAGAATATGTAATAACTCTTCCTTCAGCTCCGGGCGATCTACCGGGAAGAGGATCTCCACACGACGCTCCAGATTGCGGGGCATCCAGTCGGCACTTCCACAATAGATCTCATAATGGTCATCATTTGCAAAATAAAAAATACGGCTATGCTCCAGGAAATTGCCGACGATGGAGCGGACACTGATATTCTCGCTGACACCGGGGATTCCCACCTTCAGGCAGCAGATACCTCTGACGATCAGTTCGATCTTCACGCCGGCCGCACTTGCTTCATACAGGGCACGGATAATATCCTTGTCGCAGAGGGAGTTCATCTTCGCAATGATATGAGCATTCTTTCCCTCCAGCGCATAATTTTTCTCACGCTCGATCAGGTGCAGGAACTTATCCTTCAGCCATAACGGTGCCAATGCCAGCTTGTTCCAGAACAGTGGCTCAGAATAACCGGACAGCATGTTGAATACTGCCGTGGCATCCTCGCCGATGCGCTCCGCACAGGTCAGCATACCCACATCCGTGTACAGCTTCGCCGTAGCATCGTTATAGTTACCGGTACCCAGATGGACATATCTGCGGATGCCATCCTCTTCTCTGCGGACCACCAGTGTGATCTTGGAATGAGTCTTTAATCCCACCAGTCCGTAGATAACATGACAGCCTGCCTTTTCCAGCATTCTCGCCCAGACGATATTATTTTCCTCATCGAAACGGGCTTTCAGTTCCACCAGTACTGTGACCTGCTTGCCGTTCTCGGCGGCCTGAGCCAATGCCGCAATAATGGGAGAATTGCCGCTGACACGATACAAGGTCTGTTTGATAGCCAGTACTTCCGGATCTCTCGCCGCCTGACGGATGAAATCCACCACCGGCGTAAAGCTCTGGAACGGATGATGTAAGAGGATATCTCCCTTACGGATCTCCTCGAAAATATTGCAGCCTGCGGGAAGCTCCGGTGACTGCTGGGGCTCATACTTGGGAGTCTTTAAATGGTCAAAGCCCTCCAGCCCGTAGATCTTCATCAATACAGTCAGATCCAACGGTCCGTCGATTTCATAAATATTCTCGGGCTCGATGTTCAATTCCTTCTTAATGATCTTCAGCAGCCGCTTATCCATGCCGCTTTCCACTTCCAGGCGGATGGCTTCGCCCCACTGACGCTTCTTTAACTGCTTTTCGATCTCCTTTAACAGGTCTGCCGCCTCATCCTCATCAATGCTCAGATCCGCATTTCGCATGATACGGAAAGGATGGGCACAGACAATATCATAATTCAGGAACAGCTTATCCATGTTCCGCTCAATGATCTCTTCTAACAGAATGATCTTGCAGGCCTTGCCCTTAGACGGGATCCGTACCACACGGCTCAGGACACTGGGCACCTGCACGGTGGCGAATTCCAGTTCCTCGTCACTGTTTTTCTTCCGCACCATGGCTCCGATGTTCAGAGATTTGTTGCGAATCAGAGGGAACGGTCTGGAAGAGTCCACGGCCATGGGGGTCAGCACAGGATACACATTTTCCTGAAAATACTGATCCACATACGTTGCTTCCTCCGCCGTCAGCTGCTCATGCTCTCTGACAATATGCAACCCGTTTTTCTCCAGAAGCGGGAGCAGAGAACGGTTATAGGTGGAATATTGCAGATCCACCAGTTCATGGATCGCCACATGCAGCGCTTTTAACTGCTCCGTGGGAGTCATGCCCGCAATGTCTTTTTTGGTATAACCCGCATTTTCCATATCCTTTAAAGATGCCACGCGGATCATGAAAAATTCATCCAGGTTCGATGCTGTGATGCTTAAAAATTTCAACCGTTCGAACAGTGGGATGCTCTTGTCTCTGGCCTCGTTCAACACTCTATAGTCGAACAGTACCCAGCTCAGTTCCCGGTTGGTATAATATTTCGGATCTTTAAAATCGATTTCCATTTTGCCCTGCTGCCTCCCTTAAAATTTCTTTTTCTGCCGGATCACCGGGGTAATGCTGTATACTTCCTTGAAAAATTCCGTGTTGGTCTGGAAGAATCCCTTTTCCAGCGTAATATCTTCCTGGGTGTCCACCTTCAGAATCAGTTCATTCTCCTGTAAAACGGCCTTGACACCTCTCATTTTCTGTTTGTGGCTGCGGTCAAGGCTGTTGGCCAGACGTAAGATGGCAGTCAGTTTGGCAACCGTTAAGTAGCTCGCCTTATCCAGTCCCATAGGGCGCTCCTGTGCCTGCCCATAATAGACGAAATCGCTGTGGTTAAACCTTACCACGTTGGCCACGATCTCCCGCTCCATATGGGACAATCCGATCATTTCCGTTGCCATGATGATGTCATAGGAAGCCTCGCCGACATTGAGCAGGCTGATATATTTTCCACAGTCGTGCAAAATAGCGGCCAGCCGCAGATACAGGCGTTCTCTCTGCCCCATGCCATGCACTTTTTTCATACTGTCAAAAATCGTGGTAGTGATATGTTCCAGGGTATCCGCTCTCTTACTGCTGCCATTGTAGCGCTTGCTGATATTCAGTGCGCAGGCGATAATATCCTCCGCAAAATCATGCTCGCCACGGAACATTTTGTTCTGCTCCGCATACTCATAGGCGATACCGTCGCAGAGTGTTACGCCCGGTGCCCAGACCAGTTCCGCGCCCATGAGTTCTGCAATTCGTCTGGTCAGAATGGCACTGATGTACACCAGAGGCACTTTCTCCTCCGCAATATCCATCCGCTTCGCCAGCTCCGTGGTGCCTTTGGTACGAAGGGCTTCCATCAGCTGGGAAAATGCCTTGCGATCCACTACGGCATTGACTTCTCCCCGCTCGTGAGCCTTGCGCACCGCCCAGGGAGACAGGTAATCGTCCACGATGATGATATTTTTGATCTCGCGGTCCTTGAGATACAGCTTCTTGTAATCATCCAGCTGCGCCGTAGCCAGTTCGTCCACCAGACGCTCCATCTGAGTGCTGCCCGCGTTCAGATGATTCAGCAGTTCCTGCAGCCGCAGTACCCCCAGCCGCAGGTTCTGCGTGGAGACCAGTGTATCCTTGTCGAACAGGGAAATCTGGATACTACCCCCGCCGATGTCCAGGATCGCCGTCTTTTCTTCAATGATTCTGCGGAAAGTCTCTCCCTTGGAGGCAATGGACTTGTAATCCAGAAAACGCTGTTCGGAGTTGCTTAAGGTCTCCACCCAGATGCCGGTACGCTGTTCAATCTGATCCTGTAGGATCAGGGTATTTTCCGTCTCCCGGATGGCACTGGTACCGTAAGCTTTGTAAGCTGTCACCTTGTAGGATTCCATGATCTGTGCAAATTCTTTCAAAGTATGACACAGGTCATCTATTTTCTCATTGCTAATCTTCCCGTGGGCATAGGTGTCCGAGCCCAGGTCGATCCGCTGGCGGATACAGTCGATCTCCCGCATGGTATTTTTCCCGGAGAGATCAAATATTTTCATGGTGAGTTCAAAGCTGCCCACATCAATGGCTGCGAAGGTTTTTACACTCATAAGGTTCCTCACTTTCCTAACAGGTAATCAATGAACTGCTGGGCACTTCTTCCGGACAGTCCGCCGTGGGACAGTTCCCATTTGTTGGCTTCCAGTAAAAGTTCCTCTTCCGGCATCTCCACATGATAGCGCTCCGCCAGAGTCTTCACGATATTCTGGAATTCCTTTTTGTTGGGAGCACCGAAATAAATGGTCACGCCGAAACGGTATACCAGCGACAGCTTCTCCTGTACGGTATCGCTGGTGTGCATATCCTCTCTGGTCTCCTCCTTGTCACTGTAGTTCTCGCGGATGAGATGGCGGCGGTTGGAAGTAGCATAGATCAGGACGTTCTCCGGCTTTTTCTCCAGACCACCCTCGATGACAGCCTTTAAGTATTTGTATTCGATCTCGAACTCTTCGAAGCTCAGGTCATCCATATAAATGATAAATTTGTAATTGCGGTTCTTGATCTGGCTGATGACCGTGTTCAGATCCTGGAACTGATGCTTGTAGACCTCGATAATACGCAGGCCCCTGTCATAATATTCATTGGCAATGGCTTTGATGCTGGAAGATTTCCCGGTTCCCGCATCACCGAACAGCAGGCAGTTGTTGGCCTTTTTACCGTTTACAAAAGCCTCGGTATTGTCTACCAGTTTTTTCTTGGGAAGCTCGTAACCTACCAGATCATCCAGTTTCACATGGGCAATGTTCAAAATCGGAACGATATGTACACCCTCCTCGTCATGGGTAATGCGGAAGGACTTGTGCAGGCCGAATTTGCCGACACCATATTCCTTATAGAACTGGGTCAGTGTAGCCTTCATCTCCTCGGCCGTTCCGTCTGCGCAGAACTTTTCCGCCAGTTCACAGATGCGGGCACAAATTCTCTTATTGTACACCTTGCTCTCCTGCATGCTGCTGGCATAATTTTCAATGATGGAAAATTCCGGCACATGAAGCTGCTCCATCATGGGTGCAAAATCAAAGTCATAGAATTCCTTGAAAATGCGGATGTCATGCAGTGCCGCATCGTTGATGGAACCGACGATCTCTCCGCGGATCTCGCAGCCACAGCTGTAGCTGTTCTCGTTATTCACCAGGAGATTGGCCAGATAGCAGTGCCACAGATTCCCGTGGAAACCGTAATTGCCTGCCAGATCGATCAAATCATGAATGCACTCGTAAAACAGTGCCGCCATATCTTCCGTGTTGTAATATTCGTCATCGTAATGGGACATGAGGAACGCCATGTCATACAGCAGTTCTCCGTCCTCGAAATCACGGTATACGATCAGTTCTTTTTCTCTCATATGTCTAACCTTCTTGTTTTATATGTTTTAACTATTCAGAGCCAATGGGCGAAGTAACCACATGAGCAAATAACATGCAGGCATGTTATTTAAGTAAGCCTCGCAGAGGCGGTTTTGCGAATGGTTTTCTGAATAGTTGTTATGCTTAATAATTGCCCAGTATCTTCATGCTGCGGGCTTCTTCTCTGAGTCCCCGCAGTGCGTTTTTCACCGCGCTGTCCGCAAGATTGCCTTCGAAATCAATAAAGAAGCGGTACTCCCAGTTCCTCTCGGGGATCGGGCGGCTCTCGATCTTGGTCATGTTCAGATTGTTGTAGATAAAATGGGACAGAATGTGGTACAGGGATCCGCTCTCATGGGGGATTTCCAGACACAGGCTGATCTTGTTGGCATTTTTGCGGAAGATCTTCTGGTTCGTCACAATGATGAAACGGGTGGAGTTGCTGTCGGAATCGTTGATCCCTTTTTCCAGAATCTCCAGTCCGTAGGTCTGGCCCGCATATTCGCTGGCGATGGCCGCCTGGGTCTGATCCTTGTCCTTTGCCACCTTCAGTGCTGCGAAAGCGTTGTTCTGCATGCTGATCTGCTGCCAGTCATGCTCGGAGAGGTATCTGGCGCTCTGCATCAGGGACTGGGGATGGGAATAGACTCTTTTGATCTCTTCCATCTTCGTGCCGGGCAGTGCCAGCAGGCAGTGTTCGATGGGGATCACCTGCTCTCCCACGATGTAGTTTTCGAATTCCACCAGCAGATCGTAGATTTCATTGACAATGCCCGCCGTGGAATTTTCAATGGGAAGTACGGCAAAATCCGCACTGCCTTCATCAATGGCACTCATGGCATCCCGGAAGGATTCCACATGGAATGCATTGACATTCTCGCCAAAAAATTTCCGCATGGCTGCCTGGGAATAGGAACCTTCCGCACCCTGATAGACCACTCTGGCACACTCGGTCTCCAGTTCATCCACACCGATGAAGGGGAGTCTGCCTTCACTGCCATGGGCTGCCAGCAGCTGGTACTGGAGCTTTCTGCTCATGGACATGATCTGTTCAAACAGTTCCTCCACGCCGTGGCTGTTGAAATCATTATGGGTCAGTGCCTTGACTCCGGCGATCTTCTCCTGCTCTCTCTGTTTGTCAAATACTTTTTTGCCGGTCTCTATTTTATATTCCGCCACCTGTCTGCTGACATCCATGCGCTTCTCATAGAGATCCACGATCTGCCGGTCAATGGTGTCGATCTGTTGTCTCAACTGTGATAAATCCATGCTGTTCTCCTTAACTTAACTGATATCCACGAATTGCTCCGCTGCAAAGCAGCTCCCGCAATTCTCAAACATTCGGAATCCGCTGACTCCAAATGTAACTATTCAGAACCACATTCGCAAAACCGTCTCTGCGAGGCTTGACTTTTGCTCATGTGGTTACTTCGCCCTTTGGCTCTGAATAGTTACATTTTATCTCACTTTTTCCTTGTTAGCAAGCAAGAACCAAGGTATAATATTAGATATTACAAAAACTTTACATTTCATTCTACATTAAAGAAGGATTGCTTATGAAAGATAAAAAAGCCTTATTGATTCTGATTCCTTTTCTTCTGTTCGTGATCATCATCGGTGCATTTGCCATCGTGGGAGACCGGATCCCTGACAATCCCCCGGAGACCGTGGGGAACACCGCCGGAAATCTGAACAATTCCGGCTACTTCTGCGAGTATGATGGAAAAGTGTATTTTGCCAATGTCTATGACAGCGACACCCTGTACTCCATGGACCCTTCCGAACAGGACATCAAAAAACTGGGGAATGCCTCCGTACAAAATATCCTGGCTGGCGGTAAATTCCTCTACTATTATCAGACCGGAGCTTCCGGGGATGCCGGGATCGGTGCTCTGCGAACTGTGCGTTCCTTCAACCGCTGTAAGCTAAACGGCAGCGACGTCACAGGACTTACCAGAGATCCCATTTCCACCGCCCAGCTGGTGGGAAGCAACCTCTATATTATGACCGTGGATGATAACGGGCCTTTATTTTACCGTATGAAGATCGACAAGTCTGACAAGACGGAACTTGCCAACTTCGAGATCAATCCCGCCAGCGCCGTAAACGGCACCATTTATTACAACGGTACACAGGACAACCACTATCTCTATGCCATGAATACCGCAACGGACGGAGTTTCCACCGTATGGGACGGCAATCTGTGGTATCCCATCGTACAGGGAGATTATGTCTACTATATGGATGTGGAAAACAATTACAGACTGTGTCGATACTCCCTGTCCCGAAATGAGATTGAAGTCCTGACCAATGAAAGAATCGACTGCTTTAATGTGGGATACGGTTATGTGTACTATCAGGTGAACGGCGAAGAAGCCTGCCTGAAATGCATGCGGGATGACGGAAGCGACTCCTGGGTCATTGCCGAAGGCAATTATACTGCCATCAATATGACATCCCAGTATGTCTATTTCCAGATGTTCGGAGATGACTCTTCCTGGTATCACTCTCCATTAGGCAGTCAGAGCTACAGCGGATTTGACGCAGCCAGACAGGCCGCGCTGGATGCTATGAAAAAATAATGTAACGATTCAGAGCCATGAAATATCAGCGGATGTTCGTCGAATGCTTGCATTTGTAAGAGCATCCGCTAATATTTCTTTGGCGAAGCAGCTTGTATGAGCAAAAAAAAGCATCGAAGATGCGATTTTGCGATACTGCTCTGAATAGTTACAGAATAATAACATAGCAAGAGCCGCAGACATTCCGCCTGCGGCTCTTATTTTTCGTTCCCGTTGCAAATTGATTTTAACCTTCCTCGATATGGTTCAGGCCCTGATTCAGAATCGTGATGATATGGTCATCCGCCAGTGCATAAAAGATTGTCTTGCCGTCTCTGCGATTCTTCACAAGATCCATCTGCTTCAATACCCGTAACTGATGGGAAATGGCAGACTGTGACATACCAAGCAGAGTGGCTATGTCATACACACACATTTCGGAGCACAGCAGCACCGACAAGATCTTCAGTCTTGTAGCATCTCCAAATACTTTGAAAAATTCTGCCAGATCCTGTAACTCCTCCTCCGGCGGCATCTTCTCATCGATCTGCCGGATGGTTTCCGGATCTGCGGAAAGATAACTGTTCTTCTCTTCCATTTTATTTCTCCATTATTTACTCTGTGATCCCTCTCTCAACAGAGGTTTTCTGCACTGACTGTTATCTACGGTTAACTATATTTACTATACACTATTTCTGCGAATTCGACAAATGAAAATATTGCCGCATGCCCTCTGTCATGGTGATCGTTCCCTCATGGTCGATGAACAATCCTTCCGCATCATACTTTTCCAGAAGTTGCTGGCCTTCCTCCTGTCCCAGTACAAAGCAGGCCGTAGACAGGGCATCACTTAAGAATCCGTCCTTCGTCACGATGGTGACCCCCGCCACATCACTGTGGGCCGGTGATCCGGTCCGTGGATCCAGTATGTGATGATATCTGACACCATCCACTTCCACATAGCGTTCATAATCTCCCGATGTGGATACACAGTGCCCTCCGTCCAGTGTCAGCACGCCCACACTTTCCGAAGGATCCAGCGGATCTGTCACTGCGATCTGCCAGGCTCCGCCCTCCGGCTTGTTTCCGTAAGTCAGGATGCTGCCGCCCACGGAAATCACAGCACCACTTACCTCCGGATGCGCTTCCAGTGTCTTAAGGATCTCATCCAGCGCCACACCTTTTCCCACAGCTCCCAGATCCAACTGCATTTCTGCGGGAATGCTCACCGAATCCCCGTCCGCCTGTTGTTCCAACTGAATTTTCTGCCAGCCTGTGGTGGCAAGAGCCTCCGCGATCTCTTCCTGCCTCGGCAGTTCATAATCCCCGGAATCTCCGGCAGCCGCCCAGGTATCAATGTCCCACAGACGACTGAGCCGGCCGATACTGACATCAAAGGCCCCGGCACTCTCCTCTGAGATCTGCCGGCATCTTCCCAGCCACTCAGCCATCGCAGGAGATACGGAGGTCTGTCCTTCTCCAGCGACTGCATTGATCCGCGCCACTTCCGCACTTTCCAGTCTCCAGGAAAGTTCTTTTTGTTCCAGATCGTTTAGTTTTTGTAAAAGAACATCTGTTATTTTCTCATGTATTTTACTATTTGTTGTGGTTGCGGAATTTCCGGTAACATAAACGGTCTGGGAGATCACGGTTCCCATGGCGGTATCTATGCTTTTTTCGCATTCCGTTTTCTGCCCGCATCCCGCCAGAAAAAACACCGGGAGCATTGCCAGTAACGTTGCCCGCCGCAACACCCGGGGCGTTTTCAAATACTTCTTCATTTTTTTCATTCCTTTTGCTATACTGTTCTCATCAGAAAGGAGTTCCTTATTCCTATGAATCTTTCCATGAATGATCGAAAAAAAGCAGTTCTCCTTACCACCGCTCTGCTTGTAATAGCTGTCCTTTGCGTAGTGCGGATCTATGTAGTCTCGCACAGTTCCGTAGAAAACGGTCAGGCTCTCTATGCCGATCTCTATCAGAACGGCGAATTATTGCAGACCATCCGTCTGGATACAGTGACCGCCGAATATACCTTTGAGGTCTCCGGGAATGCCGGTGCCACGAATACCGTCTGTGTCCGTCCGGGCAGCATTGCCATCGTCTCTGCGTCCTGTCCGGATCAGATCTGCGTGCATCAGGGATTTATCAGCACCTCCCTGCTCCCCATCACCTGTCTGCCCAATCGGCTGGTGATCCAGGTCAGAGAAGAGGTTTCCGTTCCGGATGACACTGCACCGGTTCCGGACGGCGTGACCTATTGACAGAATACCATTTTTGCCTGCACAGCGTACCAAAATGCACGGTACCAAACCACCGGACCATTTACGAATTACGAAAACACGGAGATTTTTATGAAACCACCTGTAACTACCAGAAAACTGACGACGCTTTCTCTGCTGGCGGCCATTGCACTGGCGCTGTATGCCGTGGAAAGTGCTCTGCCCCCCATTGTCCCGATCCCGGGCATCAAGCTGGGGCTTTCCAATATAATAACGCTTGTTGTTCTATGGAAATATTCCGCAAAAGACGCCTTTTTCGTGCTTCTGGTGCGGATCCTTTTAGCGACCCTGTTCTTCGGTCAGGCCATCAGTCTCCTGTACAGTCTCTCCGGCGGTCTCCTGTGCCTACTGGCAATGGTATTTGTGCAACGGCTGTTGCATGGGCATTATCTGTTCCTCGCAAGTATGACCGGAGCTGTTTTTCATAATCTGGGGCAGATCGGTGTTGCGTTTTTACTGACTTCCGTTCCCGCTGTGCTGGTCTATCTTCCGTTTTTACTGTTAAGCGGTCTGATGACCGGTCTGTTCATCGGTCTCTGTGCCCGCTTTACGCTTCGCTTCCTTCCGTGAGATCCACGGGAAGCTCCGCCAGCATCTGTGCTACGGTCTTGTGAGTAATGGGATGACGGAAATTCGGTGCCAGCTCACTTAAGGGCTTCAGTACAAAATAACGGTTCTCCATATCTACATGCGGGATCACCAGATCCTCGGAGCTGTAGATCAAGTCATCATAGAAAATAATATCCAGATCCAGTGTCCGGGGGCCCCAGTGGATCTTCCGTTCCCGTCCTTCCGAGGCCTCGATCTTATGCAGTTCCCGCAACAGTTCTTCCGGTGTCAGCAATGTCCGGATCTCAAACATTCCGTTTACAAAATTCTCCTGTTCCACACCGCCGTAAGGCAATGTCTCCAGCAGTCCCGATACTTTCGTGACCTGTATGTCCTTATGCTTCTCCAGCTGGCCCAGTGCCTTCGCTATATGCCCTCTGCTGTCTCCCATATTGGAACCTACGGCAATATAGGCTTCATGCCATTCCCTGTGAATTGCCACAGATACACTGCCAAAGGGTAACGGAATCGGAGCCTCAGGTTTACGGATCTCCAGATCCAGTCCCTGTACCAGTGGAAACTGCTGTAATACCTCATAGGCAGTCCGCTCCGCCACCGTTTCGATCAGTTGAAAAGTATGCTGCTGCATGAACTCCGTGATAAACTGACAGACCTCTCCGTAATTGGTGGAGAGACTTAAGTCATCCGCCAGTCCTGCCGGACGGGTATTTGTATACAACGTGGCATTCACATAAAAATGCTGTCCTTTTTCATTTTCTTCCGGATATACGCCGTGATGCGCGTATACTTCCAATTCTTCGATACGGATCTGGTCCTCATAAGTGCCTTTTTTCATTTGCCGACTCCGCCTTTCCCAACGCTTCTTCGCAAAATATCAGTTGCTGCTGTTTAAAATGGCTTCACACATTTTAATGGTGCGGACATTTTCCTTCACATCATGCACGCGGACGAACATGCATCCCTTCTGCACACCGAACATGGTGGTCACAAGCGTCCCCTCTACTCTCTCTGTCACCGGCAGATCCAGTGTCAGTCCGATCACGGATTTACGGCTGCATCCTAAAAGCAACGGATAACCGAACATATTCAGTTCTTCCAGACAGTTGATGATCTCCAGATTGTTCTCATAGGTCTTACCGAAGCCCACACCGGGGTCTAAGATGATCTTCTCATCCGCGATGCCTGCCGCTTCCGCCAAATGGATCGTGTCCGCCAGATCCGCTGCCACATCCTGCATGAAATCCTGATAGTCCGCCTCTTTGCGATTGTGCATCAGACAGCAGGGCAGGCCGCTCTTTGCAATGACTTCCGCCATGTGTCTGTCGTATTTCAATCCCCAGATATCGTTGATGAGATCCGCTCCCGCGCGGATCCCCGCCTCTGCCACACCGCTTTTGTAGGTGTCCAGGGAAATGGGAATATCAAAATTTGCCTTCACCGCCTCGATCATGGGTACGACTCTGGCAATCTCCTCCTCGTCAGATAGCAGGGTATAACCCAGACGCGTGGACTCTCCGCCGATGTCCACAATATCCATCCCCTCAGCGATCATTTCTTCCACATGCTTCAATGCCCGGTCTCTGTCATTCCACTTTCCTCCGTCGGAAAAAGAATCCGGGGTCACATTCAGGATCCCCATTACATAAGTATGTCCTTTGGTCTGAAACTCTCTGTTGCCAATCTTCATTTGTTTTCTCCCTCATGTTTGTATTATTTTTTGTCCGGATATGTTCCCCTACCGGGTACAGCTTTGCGAATTTCTCGGTTCAGCCTGTTGCACTCAGTACCTGATCGTCAGGTTCTTCTTGCCGTCTTTCCAGTTGCAATCCTTCTCCGCATCGCAGGCGAAGCAGGCACGGCTTGCCTTGTCCGCCCGGTAAAGAACGCCGTTTAGGTTCTTCTCTTTCGCGGCCCCGGGATCTCTGTGCCGTGAGATTGCAGTTACAATAACATCCGTTTCTTTATCGTCAAATCCACAGTCCTTAAGGATCTCCGGTGCGATCCGGGCACTGGCCTGCTCATGAGGCGTACCGTTCTCGTACTGTTCATGCTTCCCGCAATCATGGAGCAATGCCGCCGCATAGATCCACTCCCGGTCCAGTTCCAGTCCTTCCTCCAGAGCTATGATCGTCCCGATCCGGGCCACATCCAGAAAATGTACCATATTATGACGGCAGAAGCGTCTGTCTGCTTCTGCCGCATTGTTCTTTCCTAAATGGTATAAAAATAAATCATGATTTAATATTTTATCAATTCTGTCCACAGGAGTTCCCCCATTTCGATCCGGTCTTTCCGCAGCTTCCTCCGGTCTTCATAATTTCTATCGGTTCACCAGCTGTAAGAATCTGTCCTGCAATTCCTTATTCTCCGCAAAGACTCCCCTTGTCACCATGGTAATGGTCTGGCTGCCGGGCTTTTTGATCCCGCGCATGGTCATGCACATATGCTCTGCTTCCAACATTACCATAACTCCCTGAGGTGCCAGATATTTCATGATATCATCGGCGATCTGCGCCGTCATCCGCTCCTGGATCTGTAATCTTCTGGCATATACCTCCACAGTCCTGGCAAGCTTACTCAGACCCACAACCTTGCCATCTGGGATATACGCAACATGAGCTTTGCCATAAAAAGGCATCAGATGATGCTCGCACATAGAATAGAAGGTAATATCCTTCTCCAGTACCATCTCGTTATTGTCTACGGAGAAGACCTTCGACAGATGCTCTCCCGCATCCTGATCCATACCGCCGCAGATCTCTTCATACATCCTGCCGATCCGCTCCGGTGTCTCCTTCAGTCCTTCTCTATCGGTATCTTCCCCGATTCCTTCCAGTAAAAGCTTTATTGCTTCCTGTACTTTCTTCTGATCTACCATTTTCACCGCCTCGCTTTCCGTTTATTCCCTGCTGTCTGTCTCTTCTCCATGATCTTCAGGATTCTTCCCAGATAAGAGAGAGAGCCGAAGCACAATATCACATCATCCCGTCCTGCCAGCAGGTGACTAAGCTCCACTGCCTCTTCCAGGCTGTCCACCGCCGTCACATTGGGGTGTACCTTTGCCACCTCCGTTGCCAGATCATAAGCATGCATGGCTCTGGGATTGTCCGGAGGTGTCACCGTGAGAATCTGATCCGCATACTTCTCCGTCAGCGCGATCACGCGGTCCACTTCCTTGTCCTTTAACATTCCCATTATATAGATAATTCTTTTGTTTGTAAAATAGAATTCTATGGAATCCGCAAGTTTTGCGGCTGCATCCTCGTTATGCGCGCCGTCCACTATAAATAACGGGTGTTCTTCCAGTATTTGCAGCCTTCCGTTCCAGACAGTCTCCTTCAGGCCTTTCCGAATGGCAGTCTCTTTGATCTCATAACCGCATTTTCCCAGAGCCTGCACCGCTTCTACCGCCAGCACAGCATTTGCTACCTGGAATTTCCCCGCAAGGGTGATCTCCAGCTTTTTATAATTTCCATAATCGAAGGTCTGCTTTTTCAGTCCGTATTTCACATGCTTTGCATTTGCCACATCTGCGATGGTCAGCATGCAGCCAAGCTCTGCCGCTGTCTGCTCCACAACCTTTTGTGCCGCTTCCTTTTGCCGCATGGAGACCACCTGACATCCCGGCTTACAGATTCCTGTCTTGTGTGCTGCGATCTCCTCCAGACTGTTCCCTAAGAATTTCATATGATCCATACCGATGGAAGCCAGTACCGCCACCTGCGTTGTGGTGATCAGATTCGTGGCATCCTCTCTGCCGCCCATGCCAGTCTCCAGCACGACGATATTGCACTGTTTCTCCCGGAAATACCAAAAAGCCAGCGCCGTCTCGATCTCAAAAGGCGTCGGATGATGAAAGCCGTCACTTACCATAGCATCACAATGCTTTTTAATGATCTCCAGTCCTTCGCACAGATCCTTATGCGTGATCTTCTGCTTTCCGATCTGGATTTTTTCACAATAATCAATAATAACAGGTGATATATATTTTCCCACACGGTATCCGGCAGCCTGTAAGATATTGGAAATATAGGCAAGTGTGGAACCTTTTCCGTTGGTTCCCGCAATATGTACGAATTTCAGGTCGTTCTGCGGATCTCCCAGCCTTCTGCACAGCTCTCTGATGCTGTCCAGCCCCGGAACAATGCCGTAGGTTCCCACTTTTTCCATATATTTCATTGCTTCCTGATAGTTCATAGCAGTCTCTCCCGTATCATACACTGAAAATTTCATATACTATGTCCATGAAAATGACAAAATCCATCGCAAACTCTTTTAAAACCTTCGGCAGGAGCTTTCTCCTGTGCGGGCTGTGCGGCTGGTGCATGGAGATCCTGTTCACAGCGCTGCACTCCCTTCGGCGCAGGGATCTGCGTCTTACCGGTAATACTTCCCTGTGGATGTTCCCTATCTACGGCTCCGCCTGCCTGCTTGCACCCTTCAAACGGCTTTTTGAGCACCTGAATATCAGTCGTCCCGGGCGCGGGCTGTTCTATATGGCTATGATCTTCACCGTGGAATATCTCAGTGGGCGCCTATTGTGGAAGCATGGTCTCTGCCCCTGGGATTACGGTAAAAGCCGTTTCCACATCCACCGGATCATCCGGCTGGACTATGCTCCCTGGTGGTTCCTGGCAGGACTGTTTTTTGAAAAGATCCTGCCCTGAGCCGTTTTACTGCATTACTGCATTGCTTCTGCCAGCATCCGTTCCTCATGACCCTTTTTGTCCCTCACCATCTTCTTCATAAGGAAATGATAAGCGATCCAGAGAAAAATACCTGCGGTCAGCCAGGCTGAGGCATTGGCAAAGCACACACCTACATAACTCATCAGATGCGCTGCCGCAAAGGCCATGATACTACGGCTCAACAATTCCACCACACCGCCCATCATGGGCATGAAGCCGAAGCCACAGCCCTGCAGCGCATTTCGGAAGATAAATATCATTCCCAGCGGAATGAAGAACATGCCGCAGATTGTAATATACGTTCTGGCATAGCCGCATACCATCTCAACCTGTTCGGAAATAAACAGCGGTACAATATAAGGAAGTGCTATATATACCAGTCCGTAGACAAGCACTGCATAGACACCGGACATGATATTGGCAGCTTTCACACCCTTCCGGATACGGTCCAGATCATTGATACCGCGGTTCTGCGCAGAGTAAGTTGCCATAGTCACACCCATTGCGGAAAAGGGCTGTGTCACCAGCTGCTCCACCTTGCAGGACACAGAATAAGATGCCACCACGGTAGAACCCAGCAGATTCAGTGCCGCCTGTACCAGAATAGTGCCGATAGCAGTAATGGAAAACTGCAGTGCCATGGGAATTCCCACGGTCAGCTGATTTTTCACACACTGACTTTCCAGTCTGCAATGCTCCGGACGGATATGCAGTGTAGGTACGCTCTTAATAATATAAATCAGACACAGTACACCGGATAATCCCTGGGAAATGATAGTAGCATAAGCTGCACCGCCCACTCCCATATGGCCATAAACGATCAGTACATAGTCCAGGACAATATTCGTCACCGAAGCGATCACCAGCAATACTAACGGCACTACACTGTTGCCGATGGCACGCAGGATACTGGACAACAGGTTATACAATACATTGCAGGCAATTCCCGCACAGATGATCATAATGTATTCCTTCGTCATATCGAAAATATCTTCCGGGGTATTCATCACCCGGAGCAGACTGTCCATGCCGGCCATACTGACCACAGTCATCACGATCGTCACGATCACCGACAGGATGGCAGCGCTTCCGATACTTTTGCGCATGCCCTCCCGGTCCCCGGCTCCGAAACGCTGTGCCGTCAGCACGGTAAATCCAGTGGTCAGTCCCTGCGTAAATCCCAGGATCAGGAAGCTTACCGACCCGGTGGCTCCTACTGCCGCCAACGCATCCACACCTACGAACCGGCCCACGATAATGGTATCCACCATGCTGTATAACTGCTGGAAAATATTACCTATGATAATGGGAATGATAAATTTTGTAATCAGCTTAGAAGGGCTGCCCTTCGTCATATCAAGTTCCATAAATCTCTTCTCCCGAAAAAACAGGACCCCGGAAGGCCCCATATCTTATACTACATTTACTATATGATGCCGGGGCAAAAGCCCTGGCTTTGATGCCTGTAAATTGTTTCGTATTTTTGCTCATACGATTACTGTAAGTCGTCAATATCCTCAACCTCTCCGGAACCGATATCCAGCATGTTCACGGTTCTGCGCTTCAATCTGGCTTCTTCCGACTCCTTCAAAATAAACTCCTTGATCGCTTTGGAGTTGCGGATATGCTCGATCAACAGTTTGGGATGCGTAGTGTCACCGGTATAACAGACAATGGTACCAAGTCCTGCCATTCTCTCCCAGATACTTGCCGTATGCTCCACATCCTGTACCTTGTACATATAGCAGTCATTCTCTACCTTGGTGAACACACCCGTATCCACAGTGATCATATCCTCTTTGATCACATACTTGGTAAAAGTAAAAGGTAATCCTAAAAATAACCAGCGCTTCTTTTCCACAAATTCTATAGACATAGTGCCCTCCTTATATTGCTTGATCCGGTGTCCCACAGCTGTCTATAACGTACAGCGGAACCGGCTTTTACACGATCTGCTTCATCGGTATAATTCTCTTTGCCTCATTATATGATATCCATTCCAGGAATGCAAAACCTTTCTGTCATAGCCATACAAATTTTCTATATTTTTTCACTTTTTCCTGCTTGATTCTCCCCTTCAGAAATGCTATTATATTACAAATGCAAAAATACAGGAGGATAAACACATGACCGCAAAAGAATGTATTACAGGCCGCAGAAGTATCCGTCAGTATACGGATCAGCCGGTATCTCATGAGCTTCTGGCTCAGATCGTAGAGACAGCTTCTTATGCTCCCAGCTGGAAGCATACACAAATCGTTCGTTATATCGCTGTGGAAGGCGAAAAGAAAGCAAAACTGGCAGCATGTACTTCCTCCTTCCCGGGTAATGGCAAGATCATGGAGAACGCTCCCATGGTCGTTGCAGTGACCGTGATCAAGGGCAGAAGCGGTTTCGAGAGAGACGGCTCCTTCACTACCGCCAGAGGCGATGCATGGCAGATGTTCGATGCCGGTGTTGCCAGCGAAGCATTTTGCCTGGCTGCTTACGATCAGGGTCTTGGCACCGTGATCATAGGTATTTTCGATCAGCAGGAAGCTGCTGATCTCCTTGAAATTCCTGAAAATCAGGATCTGATCGCACTGATTCCCATCGGTTATCCCGCAGAAGCACCCGTTGCTCCCAAACGGAAACCCGTAACGGATCTGTTATCTTATCAACAGTAATTTTAAAGTCGAAGAGTTTTCCTCTTCGACTTTTTTCTGGTCAGGGTATGAACTGTCCGCTTCCTGCGGACCCTGTTTCTACCCGCATCATAAGAAAAGCGCTGTATTCTTATGATGTCGCATACACAAGTGAGTACGGATTCTCCTATTCCGTATGGTCACTGTGTCGAAAATAGCAGCGCAGAAATGAGGAAATGAAAAAATGAGACACTTGATGAACCCACTTGACTTCTCTGTTGAGGAACTGGACAAGCTGTTCGCTCTGGCAGACGACATTGAGAAGGATCCCGCCAAATACGCCCACAAATGCGACGGCAAGATCCTCGCCACCTGCTTCTACGAGCCCAGCACCCGCACACGCTTAAGCTTTGAATCCGCCATGACACGCCTGGGCGGCAGAGTCATCGGCTTCTCCGATGCGGCTTCCTCTTCTGCTTCTAAGGGAGAAAGTGTATCCGATACCATCCGCATCATCTCCTGCTATGCGGACATCTGCGCTATGCGCCATCCCAAGGAAGGCGCTCCCATGGTAGCTGCAGAGAAATCCCTGATCCCCGTGATCAATGCCGGTGACGGCGGCCATCAGCATCCCACCCAGACCCTGACTGACCTGCAGACCATCCGCAGCCTCCACGGCGATCTGAATAATTTTACCATCGGTCTGTGCGGTGACCTGAAATTCGGTCGTACCGTACACTCCCTGATCAACGCACTGGTGCGCTACGAAGGTATCAAATTCATCTTCATCTCTCCCGAAGAGTTACAGATCCCCGACTATGTCACCGACATGCTCCGCGAGAAAGGCATTCCTTTCCAGGAAGTTATCCGTCTCGAAGATGTGATGCCGGAACTGGATCTCTTATACATGACCCGTGTGCAGAAGGAACGTTTCTTCAACGAAGAGGATTACGTCCGCCTGAAAGATTTCTATGTACTGACCCCGGAAAAAATGGAACTGGCGAAGCCCGATATGCTGGTGCTGCATCCCCTTCCCAGAGTCAATGAGATCTCCGTGGAGATCGATGACGATCCCAGAGCCGCCTATTTCAAGCAGGCACAGTTCGGTGTCTATGTCCGTATGGCTCTGATCCTGACTTTGCTGGGTCTGGCATAATTTTCCGGCATCTGACCGCAAAATTATCTTATGAATTCGTATATAAAAGTTAACATACGCAGCACTCTGTGCCTGCAGAATGGAGATTACTATGTTAAATGTAGGAAAAATCGAAGAGGGCTTCGTCCTCGATCATATCAAAGCCGGAAAAAGTCTCTCGATCTATGAGCACCTTCAGCTGGATAAGTTAGACTGCACCGTTGCTATCATCAAAAACGCCCGCAGCGGAAAAATGGGCAAAAAAGATATTCTGAAAGTAGAATGTGATATCGATATGCTGGATCTGGATGTGCTGGCATTCATCGACCACAACATCACCGTCAACGTCATCAAAAATGGTGAGATCGTAGAGAAGAAAGAACTGGTACTTCCCAAACAGATCAAAAACGTCATCAAATGCCGCAATCCCAGATGCATCACTTCCATCGAGCAGGGACTGCCCCACGTATTTGTCCTCTCCGATGAGAAAAAAGAGATCTACCGCTGCAAATACTGCGAAGAGAAATACAGCGAAAGCTAAGAACCTTATACAACAAATGCCCTATCAGCAGCCGCTGGTGGGGCATATTTACAATACTTATTCCGCATCATCCTCTGTTTTCTTTTCACTATCTTCCTGCTTCTGCATATACATTATTTCTAACCTTACCTGAATTGGCAGTAATAGCAGAAAACCAATTAATCCATATAAAATTCCATTTAATGCAATTGAAATGGAAATACTTAATCCTGTAAAAAGAAGTGTTCCTTCCCCCATAGGTTGAATTGCCATAAAGCTGATACAGCTTTCGAGGAATCCCATTCCCAAAAATGTGATTTTCGCAAGCTTTATCGCTGATTTTGCCTGAAACAATTGTTCTATTGATACTGATTTCTTTTTTCCAAAAATAATCCGAAAGGAATCAAAAAAGGGTAGTCCCAAATTTGTCCCCAGCAAAAATAAAGCAGTAACTAAAAACATACTCAATAATGTAGGCATATCCACAAAAAGCATATTCATACTGATTCCCATATTGGTAATAACAGAATATAAAACAACGAATAAAAAAATTATCACAGTTATCCCAAAAGCCAATAATGAACTTCGGCTTTTCTTTTTGCTATTTTCTGTTTCCTGTAAAAGATTCATCATATTGACTTCAGCTTTTTCAGTGTAACCGTTTTCCAACAAATGTTCACCTGACAGGAACTCATTAATACTAATTTGCAGAATGTGGCATAACGGAACAATCAATGCCAGCTCCGGCATTCCTTTGCCACATTCCCATTTGGATATTGTTTTGTTACTGACACCAATCGCATCCGCCAATTGTTGTTGCGTCATTCCCTGCTCTTTTCTTAATGTAGAAATGAATACCCCAATCTTTTCCTGGTCCATTGCTGTTCCTCCCGTAAAACTATAAACAACGATTTTCATGACTGTATTTTACAATTTTATCGCTATGAGGACAACTTTTCCTTCGTAGACCCCAGTCTATCTATCGTAGATTTTCATTGTATATAACTTCTTTCTGCGTATTTCAACAATCTTATCTACACATTATCTGCAACATAAAATGTGGGAGCCGGCATATTTTTCCACTCTATTAACGTAATATTTCCTTTTGCAATTTCCGCTGCTTCCAACAATCCCTGCATGGTTTCATCAAAAAAGTTACTCATGTCTCATCCTCCTTTTTGAGCCGATTATACTATACCACATGGACACATTATGGCATTCTGAAAGCAATTTTTGTCTTTCCATGAAAAAAGTGGTCACTCTTATCCAAAGAATCTCCTACTGTTTTAAATTCAGTACCATGTATTATTTATTCTTAATACTTTATGCTTTTTTTAATAATCTATTTTAAGTCTAGCTACCGAAGATTTTCATAGGCATCCTCTTTTAGTACAAAAATTCCCCATCAGCAGACACTGACGGGGAACATTTACAAACTATATTATTTCTATCCCACCTGTATAGCAAGTGGCTCCATTTACGAACTGAATTATTTCTATCCCGCACCATCAGCAAGCGGCAAACATTTACTTCTGAGTATTAGTATATACAGCAGTTTTTAAATAATCAACTGTTTTTCACATTCCTCTACCTCATATCCATAGCAATCCGGCAAATATTTTACTTCCCCGGCATCGTCCAAAAGAATCAGATTTGCTTCCTTAGCTGCTGAAATTATAATAGGTGAATGGGTTGCAATAATAAACTGAACTCCCGCAAATGTTTTTCGCAATGCTTCAATTACGGTTCACTGCCACTTTGGGTGAAGATGTAAGTCAATTTCATCTATAAGTACAATACCTGTAACCTGTTCTCTGCTCTCTAGCTCTGGGTTAAGCAAACATACACGATATGCAAGATCCATAATCATCCAAAGCAGCGACTGATAGCCGGCACTTAATTTTGAAATGGGGATTTCTGTCTTATCATCTTTGTAAACTAACTCTTCAAACTGTGAGGAATAGTAAATGGAAGGGATCTCATCCAACTCATTAATTTCCTTCATAAACGAAGCCACAATATTCTTAAACATTTCATATTCACGCACAGTCCCTTTATTGGACATCATTAGTTCCTGTTTGATGCACCACTGCTGAATAGATTTTACATCCATTGAGGAATCTAGGCATCCGATGTACCCACATCTCCTATCATCCAATTTCTTTTTTAATTCGGTTCCAAAATCTCCTCTTTTTACTCTCCATGTTCTTGCAGCACTTTGAAATCTAACCAATGGCAAGATACTATCTAAATCATTAGTGAGTTTTTTCATCCATACACAAACACGCTTATCATCAATTTTAGTATGTTTAGCCGATACTTCTTCCTTGATTCTATTCCATGCAAAAACCTGTTCATCTGTTACATGCAGCATACAGCCAGCCAACGCCGGTTCAAAATATTTTATCGCTGTCGATGAATCTCCTATGGGCTTTATTACCATACGGAACCTAATAATAAATTAATGCGAGAAAAAATAATAATATCCTAGAATCATCAAAAATATTACTGACCCAGCCTCCAGCAGTACTACTATAATTTTTAATAGATACTGAAAAGAAAACAGTAGCAAACATAGCCATCCAACCGGTCCTTCCCGAACCATTTTTTTCACTCTCCGTTTATCCGATAATATGTTTTTTGCTAAAGCCCCAATATTTACTCCTAATAATACGGACAAAATCTGACAACCATCTGTACCATTAATGGGCAAACTGTTAAATATTATGGTTGGTAGACTATATAAAATCACTGGAGATAATATGTCGCAATACGGATTCAAATTTCTTAATATTAGAATTAGACCGATCGTTGCAATGTTCATTTCCAAACCTGCAGCCAACCCCTGAATTTGCTCTTTTTTCTTTAACAGATCTGCGTATCTCACACCAACATAGCCGCCAATTGGAAAGAATAGAAATAGTAATGTTCCTACATCACTAATTACAATTTCTTCCCTTTCCCTATAGTCCATATAGGCGATCAGATGGCCCAGTTCGTGGACTGTTACTGTAATACTAATCCCTATTATATGTATCCATATGGCATCATACCAAATAAAAGGTGTCCTTTTCATTGCGCTAGCAACAATACCTGAAACCAACATTACAATTGCCAAAAAAGGTAATATTTTATTTATCGCGTGACATATAGGGGATAAGCTCCTTCCTCTTACACCAATATAGGCGACTATCCATCTTCGCACGAACATTGACTGCTTTATCAAGCGACTAGTACTAATAAATCCCATTTTTTGCAACCATTTCACTGGGAAATCTTCATCACATGGGATATTATTTGTCTGATCCACATAAATGAGCTGATAATAGAGTTTTTTCGATATCTGGTACTGCTCCCCTGCACTGTTTTCCATATAAAAAAAAGCATTTCTTTCGTTCCATATTCTCACATCGTCGCAAAGAATTCCTTTGTTCATTGTTTTCTCCTATGCTTTGTAAAAGATATCTTCTTCAATCTGCTTGAAGTTGTCGATTCCTCTAATTTCACACTGGAAACGCTTTAAGTATTCCTGCGAAAGTCTCTCATAATTCTGTTGCGGAATGTATACCCTTTTACAAGAGACTTCTGCCGCCACCAGTTTTTCAGCTATATCACCAACTGCAAATACATTGCCGTACAAATCTACTTCCCCCGTAAATGCTACATCATATGGTTTCTCCTTACCGATGACTTTCCCCAATGCCGCACTAAGTATTGAGGCAATTATCGCAACACCAGCAGAAGGGCCATCCTTGGGTATAGCTCCATGCGCAAAATGAATATGCACTGCTTTATCTTTCAAAATATCCGGATACTCTTTTTTTACATAAGAAACAGCTAATTTAGCAGAGTCACATAAGCTCTCTTTAGGCAATCCTGTGATCTGAATTTCCGGAGTATTCTTATCCAAAGGCAATAGTAAGGTTTCTATTGCAAAGGTGCTTCCCTCCATAGCAGAACTAACTCCAAGAGCTTTAGCTATCCCAGGAATCGGCTGTAATGACTCTTTTGGGAAGTTTCCTTCTGGCATTGGCCAATCTAAAAATTGTACAATGTCCTCCGGTGCAATATGTATATCCTCTTTCCCTGAAGAAGTGCGTTTCCTTTCTATAAGTAATCGAACATTGCTTGCCAATCCGTCAATACTACTATCCGAAGCATACTCTTTCAAGAGCATTTGTTTTGCCTCTTCAGCGATAGAAACACTATATTGTCCTAATAATTCTTTTTTTATCTCTGGAATCAGAAAGGATTCAATTAATTCGTATCTTTCAGCCACAATGTGTTTTTCTAACGGCACAAACTTCAAAAGTTTTTTTGCCTGCATTGGAACACCACCCCAGTTATTACAGCTCACAATAAAAACACTGGATGCAAAATCAATATCTATGTCCAGATATGCATCATGATACGTTCTGGCGAGGATTCTGGCAAATGTCTCCACACCATCTTCACTTATCTGATCAGCATTCTCAAAAAGGAAAACTGTTTTTAATGTTCCTGCCTCACGAATAGCGTGCGTCATTTTACCAGGTTTCGCTATAATAGCCCCGGATGTTCCAGAAATATCTTCTTCTGAAGCCCCAGCTAAGGAAATCCTAACGAGATCATATCCAACAGCTGTAGCAATACTTCTTGCAATCTGAAGCTTTTGCGTTTCTGACGTTCCCACCAAAGCAATGTTTATCTTAAACGGTCGTATATCGTCATTCGATGCGTAGGCTCTCAGAATATTGTTACGAATTTTTTCACTAATCAGTGGATTAGTCAGCGCATCAACCATCCTTTGTTTCTCGACTTTTTCACTGCCATTTGATTTATACTCAAGCAAGAAGTCAAGTTTTCTTCGCGCCATTGATGCTACTTCATTCTTTTCCTCCTTCTCAGTGGTGAGAAGCTTTTTTATCTCTGATACTACTTCTTTGCTATACTCATCCCGCGACTGATTAAAACGAATACCATAACTTTCTTTGTCCACAATGGGATCCAGAACCGTTCTGACTTCTTTCACGTTGATAATATCTGACATCTTTTCTTCTTTTACAGCACGATTTCGCACCACCATTTCCAAACAGCTTGTAAGATCTCTCGCACCCGCGTCAGCACAATAATTTCTTATAATATAGTTAATTGAAGCAGTACTAAATTTAAGATCCGGCACATTCAATTTTTCACACAGTTTAGGAATAATGTATTTCTGTGCTATCACCCTTTTATCCTCGACTGTGTAATCTTTCACTTCAATTACAGCCTGAAATCTGTTGAGAATAGCCTCCGGGATTGATGAGAGATCATTTGCAGTAGCAATAAAAACAGTATTGGTAGTAGGAATAGGCGTCTCCAAAAATTTGTCCACAAATTTTCCTGTAAGAACCCCCGTTAATACATCCAGGGGATTGCCATCTTTCGATGAATGCACACGGCCTATTTCGTCCAAAATGATGACCATTTCAGATGTTCCATTCATTTTGAAAGCGTTAGAAAACGCGCCCGCAGTAGCAGAATCATAACTGGAATCTAGTCCTTCGAGTTCCAGGGGGTTCTGTATGGCGTTTAGATAAACGACTTCAGACGGTAATCCACAGTGTCTTGCAGCACATTCCGCAAGACTTGTTTTACCCACCCCAGGTGATCCCCAAAGAAGTATATTGTATCCTCTTTTACCTGCGTGTTCATTGCTTGCCATAAATGTAGCCAAAAGGTCCTTTTCACTATCCATACCGTAAAGGTCCTCATCGAGTGCAGCCCTAAATTTCTTAAACTCTATAGGGATTCTATCTGGATTTTCTTCCGAAATATTGAGAATATAATCCAGCTTTTCTCTTGCATGGCTTTTGTGGTTATTCAATTCCGAAAACAAACGTATTATGGCTGCCTGGGTATCAGGGGAATAACTGTCCCTTGTGAGTTCAAATTGTACTTTCCACTCATTCGGTGTATGAGATCTGCTTTCCTGAGTATTCTCGAACAGACTATATTTCTTACCTTGAGCAAGCATATTAATATATCGTTTCTGTCCAATATTCAATGTCTTATATCGCAATACGTTGGCTATCATTTTCATGGGATCTTCTATAACCAAAAACTGATCCCTGTTCATTTCGTCAAATACACATATTGCCACTTCATCACAGCAATTATCATCAGCCGTTGGAAATACTACTGCAGCAAAGCAATTCCCTTTTTTGAGCGTAAATCGATTTTCCACGTTCACTATAAGAGTTTCACGAACTAGGTGAACGGTATATTTTTCATCGATAATTACTTCGCCAGCTGAATAATCTACAGCAGTAATAGTGCCGCTTCTTACAAGTAATCTAACCGCTATTTTAGTTTCAGTATTCTCAGTTCTATACAATCCATTTGAAATATCACCAACCAGTGTCTTAATTACATTTTCTGCCGCTTCGGCTTTCCGTTTATCCATTTTAGCCTTCCTCTCCGGATGTATTTGTCTCCTCATCTGCCACATCAATTCCCAAAATATCAAAGAGATCTTTACCACTATCTTCTCCCTTTTCTATTTCCATTTTTTCAGTTGGTTCTTTAAAATCTTCATCCACATTCATAGGTTCCTGATGTAACATTTCGTCCTTCACGTCATCAGTCTTTCTGCTCATATGTTCAATAAGATATTTCTCTATAACAGTGTCATTAAGTCCTTCGACACCGTAATCCATGATGTGTTGTACCCCCGTAATGTCACTAATTGCATCATGGTATAACTGCAAATGTTCCCGTTCTTCAATTCTGTTATCATATTTACCTACTGAAAAACGCTGCATTTTGTAATACTGATTTTCACCACTTTCACAGAGTTTCAAAAGGAACTCCCACATTTCTGATTCGTCAAAACTCTGAAGAATGTCCATTTTATATTTAAGTGACAGATCACCTGTGTATACATTCAAATGATATGTTCCAAAATCCATATCGTCATCATTTATCTTTGCCACTTCCATCGCAACTGCTGGAATCGCATGGGTCTGAACTCGGAACGGATAATGAAACTGTAAAACCAGACAATGCTCGGATGCGATTTTTATTTCTATCTGGTAAGGCATATTTTCATTCTCTCTATCGATAACAAGTTCTCTTTCCGATTCGGTTTTTAAATAATACCTTACCTGTTTTTTAAAAAGAAGGCCTCTGATTGCCCGGTAAATATACTTTTCACGTATTGTAAGAACGTCCACTGGTCTATTTTTGTTGTCATTAAATATTTCTTCCAGTTCTCCTGCAATTTTCTTCCTTAAATCGCCGATCTCATAATTTGTATCCATAACATAGTCCTCCCAAAATTATTTTATAATCATAGTGTACCTGATTATTTTATCTTTTTTCATTTTGTCCCCCACCCAAAATGCCCGTTACTTTTATGGAACAAAGTCCTTATTAATAAAAATGACCATCTGCTAAACGTTTTTCCTTTTCCGCATATGCAATATATTCTGCAGAAGCTCTGATCGCATCTTCATTGTCTTTTGAGCTCTGGGCTAAAAACTTCGTCATTTCCGTCTCCGAATGAATATTTCCCAACATTTTCTGCATATCAAAGTTATTTGTATTAATCTGGGTACTGATTCTCTCCAACATACGATTTGTTTGTGACATTGCTGTACACATCATCTGATTGGATACCAAAATCTTTTTCTGTAATTCATTATTTACTTCCTGATTATCGATAATCTGATCCGTCCTCATCTGCGAATATGCACCAGTTACCCCTGTTAATGAATCACATATACCGGTATCTAACAACTGATATATCTTACTCATTCCGTAAAAATTTCTATAATTTTTGTGAATAATATTATAGCTATATAATTTTTGAAGAATACTGTTTTTCTCTTTGATATGGGCATCTATCACCTGAATACCTTCTGTCAGCTTTTTGCAATTAATACGTATCTTATTGTTTTCTCTTAGTATCTTTTTCTGCCTTGCTTCCTCTTTCTCTATCATATCCTGCTGACGTTTACTGTCAGCAAGGTCTTCTGATACCGCACCACCTAATATAGCAATTCCAGATAGTAGAATATATCCACCGATTATATAAATTACTATTTTAGCCATTTCTTCTGGTTGAACATAACCGCCTCCCACAACCAATATTCCCAAAAATAATACAAGTGTACCTTTTACATACTCCCCAATATTTGTATTACTATGCCGAGGTAAACTATAAGAAAATTTTTCATCCTGAATGCGATTCATTTGCACAGTACGCTCATTCTCAAGTGAACTTTTAATTTGACACAGAGAATACAATTCACTTTCTAATATGTACATCTGATTAACATAACTAAGAAGCATTTTGTCTACCATAATCATTTCCTCCAGGGAGCATTATTTTATGATCATAGTGTAACAGATAATTTTTAGAATATTTTATTTTGCTCCCTCCACAAGAATATCCATCAATTCTACTGATCCAATACATTTTTAGAAAATAAAACAGTCCCTACCACAACTGATAGAGACTGCTACACATTTTATTTCGCTCCGAAACAACTTTTACTCTTGCTAATCGTTTAGCATCTGTTCCTGTGAAATGATTATTGTTAGTTGATACACCTTACTCTATGATTCTTTTCCACTCAATTCGTCCATTTCCTCTCTTTTCTTTAAATATAACTGTGCATTCTCATCGTATCCCCAGGTACTTAAAACATACAGCCGCCGATATGCTTGCGAAAGTTCTTTACTATACTTTCTCTCCTTTCCTTCGGCTAGCTGAATTATTTCCAAACAGCTTTCACCAGCTGCCTCAATCGCACGTAATGTCATATATGTTTGCGCTACATCTAAATCATAATGAATCAAAATATCCTCATTTTCATTCAAACATAATTTTTCAGAGCTTAATCCATACTGCAACAGGTAATGAGCCCTCCCATACGCATTAATAATCCAAGTGCGGGCGTTTTCATCACCATTATTAATCTTAGTAATTTCAAAATGAAGTATACTATCTGCTCCTTTTTTGTATTCCTGGGATAGCCACACACACATCTCTTTTAGTTGTTCTTTGCTTTGAATTATTTCAAAATTTGGTTTTTTCAGTGTTATGTTTTTCTCTTTCATGTACATAATACTGCTTTCTACTGCCTTTTCCAGCCATGTTCTTCCTTGTAAAATACCACCAACTTCGCAGAAACATACTCCTAAATACAAAAGTGCAGAATAGCATCTTGTGATAAACACGTTGTCTATTATTGTATTCATCCATTCTTCAATAATATTAAGTTCTCGGCTTTCACATATACTGTTATCCGAAATTATATCTGTATACAATATAATTTCTATGCGTGTCAACGCTTCATTGTATTCTTTCAGCTCTATATAGCAGCTTATCATCGGCACATATATCTCTACTATATCTACCGTAAAAGCACTTTCACGGTTACCAAATAGTTCTAATGCTTTCATACAATATTCCAATGAAATCTCAAATTGTTTTTCCGCATGAAAATAACAGATTGCCTCTAGAACGACATTTCGCGATGTTGATTGAATCCACTGATTGCTTTTTTCAACGGATTCTATTTCAATATCGTAATACTTTCTTAATTGATTATAGTTCTGCAAACCTTTATAGCAACTCTCTATCAATCGAATCAGCTCCATACTAGCATTATCAATTTTATATTGCTTTAATGCTAGTGCTAATCCTTTCTCATAATAGTATTTTTCTTTTTCAGGGAAGCCAAAACCCTTATACATTTGTGCTGTTCTAATATAGATACGGCATTGATACAATACATCTTCCGACCATTTAAACGACATCAATTCCGAATAATATTGTAACGAGTATTCCAAATTTCCCCTTTTATGACATTCTCTAGCAATTAATATAGCATCCTTTAGTGTTCTGACAGCATCACCACTTATTTTATCATATTGCCATGCTAAATTTATAGCTGCCTCATCATAATACTTAATAGTTTCTTCATAATTTTCCAATTTGCAGGAGCATTTACCTAACCTTTCATATAAGTGTTTTTCTTCTCCTCTCCAATAATTAGTCGTTCTATACTCTCTTAATGCTTTTTTATATAAGACTAATGCTCTACTCCAGTTATGCTCACGTATCTCTATCTCTGCTTCCCATTCATAGCATTTCCATACACGCATAACATCTGTCTCTTTTATGTAGGAAGTCAAATATTTCAAATATTTTTTTGCATTTTGATAATCTCTAGCTCCAACGTATAAAGCACACAATTCTTCCATAGCTTGAATTTCTTCTAATTGGGGGAATGCACCGTTGCGATTACTATATTCATGTAAGTACTTTTCATAGTATAAAACCGCTTTACCTTTTTCACCTGATTTCTTGTACCATCTTGCCATACTTACATATGTAACTTCAGTTTCTCTATCACCATCATCTATTTGCTTTCGAATCAGATCATATATATCGAATAATATCTGATTATTTTTTATTGTCCAAACTGCATCTTTGTATATCGACACTAGTTCTTCATAGTAACTTATATCATCAGAGTCTTCCACAAATAAAACTGCTTTCCTCAAGCACAGTTCTGATTCATTAAATTTTCCATTATGTAAAAAAATGTCTCCTGCAGATAATAAAATATTCTTGGATTCGATGACTGACGAAACATTAGTTATAAGCCCTCGCATCGCAGGATATACCACATATGCACATATTTTCCCCTCCAACAATAATATTTCATTTAGTCTCTGCCAGTTTTGTTCATTATTTTGAGACTTATTGCACATCTTAAAGGTTGTGCTCCTAAGATTTGGAGAAATTAATTTTTTATTTTGTATTAAATTCTGAATATTTTCTTCCAGTTTTTCATCTGCAATATAGTTATTTTTTGTAATCGTTCCCGCCAAATAACTTAAATGAACCCAGTTCTTCAGCATTGCAAGACAATTCATATCTTGTGTTGCTTTTTTTATACTTTCCAAACTCTCGCAAATAATATTTGAGTATTTTTCTATACTAGCGATATCTTTCGTTATCTCTGTATTTTCAATATACTGATCTATAACATAAATGTATCGCCTATTAAGAATCCAATCTAACGGATTCCAGTATGTCGATCTATAATAAGTAAAAAACAGCTGTGCATCCATATCATATTCTTCAGGTACAAATTGATCTCCCCAGGGACACGCATTATGTTCAGCTACAAGATGGTCTTCGTATGTCCCATAATCAGCATAATATGAGTATTGCTTTTCCTTACACAAATTACTTTCCTTAAAAATGCTATAAACTGTTTTTGAAAATACTTTGCCTAATTCGTCTGCACATACATCTTCAATTATTTCAATAATCTGAGTTCTTATTTCATTAATTTGCAACCATATATTTATAAAGAATTTTAAATCACCTTTCTCTTCGATTAATTTCATCAATTTAACAATATCTAATCTAAAAAAAGATAATACCTCATTGTTTTTTTTATTTGCCCATAAATATAATCCATTAATTGTATGCATAATGATCCGAGCATACGGACCGTCTTTACCAATCAGTAAAGCAGCTTTCTCATAGCACTCTGCATAATCTGGTGTGAACTCGCTATTATTATGTAAATAGACAGAGAGATTCCTGATGAACACAATATACTCGTTCGGTGAAAATTTTATTTCCTTACAAATAGCCATTCTCATTATTTGATGAATCCTATATGTCTTATGTTCCTCATCAAAAATAATATAGGATCTATTCACTAAAGCATTTACTTCATCAAGTAATCCCTCAGCCTTTTCGCACTCTAAAAAGACATCTCTCCTTATTCCCTTTTCAGGTATAAGTAAAGTATGTTGCATCACTTTTCTTACATTTTCATTCGTTGTTAGATTATCAATTCTAAATAATTCTGTTACTAATGATGATAGATCATTATCTTGATATGTCTTATCATCCTCAATCCTGGGATATCTATCATCAAATAATTGATTTTTGTGTATTCGATTTATAATATCCATAGCTGATATATTACCAGCCACCATCGTCTTAGCCATAAGAGTCACAATATATGTATTACTTTGTGCACATCTTATTAATTCTAAATAGTCTTCCCTTTCTTTCCCGTTCAATTCAACATCGCAAGAATGTGTTATATTTCCCATTATTTCTAATAACTTTTCTGTTGTAAACGGCTTTACCTCATAACCACCATTTTCCTGTTCAATTTTGTATCTGGTTGTAATAAGAATTTTAATGCCACATTGTTCCAAATCAAGATACTCGGCTTCCTTTCTAATTTCATTAAACGTTTTGAAATCGGAAAACATATTATCAATAATTAACAAAGTACTATCCGAAGGTAACTTACGCAATTCAGACATTTTATCAGAATATCTAGTATCAATATACTGTAGTTCCAGCCCCTGATCGTTGTATCCCGTAAGATTTAAGCCTGCAATAGTTTCCTTGATGGAATTATTAAATGCAGTATAAATAACTTCATATCCGTTCTTTCTTGCATATTTCTGTCCATACAAAATAGCTAAAGTTGTCTTCCCAATACCGCCAAATCCACACAAAAACAGCATATTACGGGTATTGAATAGTTTACCAATATCTGCAATTTCCTTATCTCTTCCTTTATACTCGCTCGAAGGTACTGCATTACGGAATTTATAAGCACTAGGTTGTAATTCTAAACATAGAGCGTGTACTTCTGCTAACATCTCGCTTGCTGATGCATAGCGCTTTTTCCAATCATTTTTTGTTGCTTTTTTATAGATTTCCTCTATCTTTTTGCCAGAATCACCATAACCACTTCTACGTGCACCTGGCGTATTCGCCTGAATGGTAAAATCTCCTATTGTGCTGCATCCATTTAACAAATAATTCATCAGCTTTCCAACTGAATAAATATCTGTCTGTGGGCTTAACCTTATTTCTGCATTGCTTCTAATTTCCGGTGCACGATATCCATCTGTTGAATAGATATTCTGACCTCGCAAATCTTCTGTTGTCAGGTATATGGCATCTCCAATTTTATGTTCTGAAATTTTGCGTGCACTTCCAAAATCTAATAACATTGCCGCGCCCCATATATTATTTTGGGGATCCGCCGATAAATATACAATGTTATTAGGTTGAATATCTCCATGAATATACCCGTTATTATGCACCTTTTCTAATGCCATCAGGATACTTTCAATTATTCTTATTACGGTATATGCTTTCGGTTTCTTTTCCCTTTCATCGGTATAGTATAATCGATCATTTTCTTTGCACTCTTCAAGAATCTGTTGTATTGTCTTTGCACCTGTAATGTCACGCATCAAGGCATATTGACCCAAGGAGATTTTTTCCAAATCCCTTTCAATGTTCATATCTAATATGTCCGAAATTGTTAATACTGTAGGATTATTGTGACCTATGGAGTCCCCTTTTTGCTTTTCTTCTGTAAGAGAATCCCGATATTCCTGCAATTTTAACTCGCTGCCGGCATTTACTCCTACAACTCTATTATCCTCCTGACGAAAAAAAGAATAACTTATATCATCAACAGGATATATCTCTTTCAGCGCATACAAAGCCTCCGTATCATTATTTTTTCTTACACGATATATAATGGAAGATCCGCCAAAGCCTATAGGATCGCCGACAACTGTATATTTATTTCCATTTACATCGATTAATGTTATCCCATCCGGTAAGTTTTTTCTTGTCGCAGGCATCAATGTATCCTCCTCTGATTTATCAACTTATTTTAAGTATAACATAACTGGCATCATCTATATTGTTTTTTTCATTACAGTATTTTTCTATTTCTAAAAAACTTTTATCAAAATCCGGATCCTGCTGAAAAAATTCGACCCCATCAGTTGTTAATATCAATAGCTCTGTATCTAATTCTTTATTCCATGAATAGGTTCGCAGATGATTTGGCAAATAACAATTCATAGTAAGATAAGTTTGCGATTTATCTATAGGATTTTCCGGTCTGGATATATATTGAATATTATTACTTTCTCTCTTTTTCCATAACAAATTTCCATCTCCCAAATGTGCTCCTACCCAACGTCCGCTATCATCAATAGCAACTGCACATATGGTTGTAGCTAGTAATTTTGCATCTATTCCTAATTCAGTTGCCTCGTGCAATAGTAAATTTTCAATTTCTTTTGCCAGAAGCATTTGCATATCTTGTCGATTCATGATTAATAGTTTTTCAAAGTTATCGCATAAATATTTTGATATACTCTTTGCTACCACCCGGGCTGCCGTTCCACTATATGCAGAAAACGAAGCGCCATCGCACACCGCTGCCACAGTTAGTCCATTTTGTTCGTTATATACTATTATAGCATCTTGGGATTCCTCACCTTTCTTCTTGTGATATAATCCTTTTTTCGTAAAACACTGAACATTTACCATATGTAACACCTTTCCTTTTTATTTTTATCATACGCTTGCAAATTTATCTTTTTTATAGAAATCCCCCGATAGAATACCGAATTCTATCGAGGGATTTCAAGACTGCTATAAAATACCTGTTATCATCAACAAAGAGCTTTCTTAAGATTCCATATCTTCCTCTTTATTCGGATTTAATTCCACTCCCGGATACACAAGTTCTGACCATACGCCAACAGGGAAATCAGACAGTAATGTCATAATCGCAAAGCGATCAAACGGGTTCAGAATGTAAATATTTGCAAATCCATATTTTGATAAAATTGCATTGAACAACTCTACATAAAACTGGTATTTTTTTGCAGGCTCTGAATAGTTGCTCGGAAAATCCCGATAATCATCGAGTCTATCCATAATAGTATTCATCACACTATCTATTTCATCTCGAACTTCTTTTCTGAAAATGAATGCCTTTTCTGGCGCATTTTTGCTTAACTCTTCCGAAGCATACCAGTGAATATCTTTCCGTAAATCCGTCGTAATATCCACCCTGTCATCCCTTTCATCATATCCCAAAATAAACTGTAAGGTCAAAAAGAGAACATCATTTCTAGATACAGCTTTTGACATACCACTTTCCTTCTCCGAAAATAGTTCTTTTCTCAAATTAGTATAAAGGTGTTTATGGTAGGATGTAATAGTCTGGAAAATCTCATTTTTCTTTTGCTCACGCACTAATTTGTAGTCCATCCCCATCATTGCATAAATCAGACTTCCTATTTTGGGAAGACCGTTTTTGTCAAACTTTATCTCTTCCCATTCACTTTTTTCTTCCTTTCGTCTTCCTTTTGTAGGAGCATCTTCATTACTCGTACTTGCCCATAGTACTCGCATATATGTGGGGTATACAAGAGCGATGTACTGCATAAGACGTGTTATTCGTGCTACTTGAGTTAAACTATTTCCATGAAGATTTTCCTTGTTTTCGGTTAAAAATCTATATAGTTCTTCTTCCTTTTCCGATTCAGGAAGTGTAGAATTTGCCAGTTTCTCCAGAACATCTGTAGCAAAATTCGTATAACCTTGAGCATAAATTTTCTCTAGTGTTTTAATTGGGGTGCTATTTACATTTGCCTTATCGATCATTTTGATCATTTTATCGGCTTCCTCTAAATTATAATTTCCAATTTTAATGAAAAAGTAATAAACAATCTCTGAACAGTCGTGATAATTAACCAATCCACCATCAACAGCGTTTAACAACTGAAGGAGCCATTCAGTGCTCATCTTCAGACGAAATGCTAAATGATATGCCGAATCTCTAGTCATACATACTTCATCACTGAACCATTTCTGCGCGTCTTTATCGAAGCCCAGAACATTTACGATATGACGGATTGTAGTTTTGTTCCACTCGATATTACTGTAAGTATCACCAAGTCCACCTTCTTCGATATACTTGCGAATAATATGACCAGGTGTCAAAACAGGATTTTCATTTATAAAGCTAATAATGTCTGTAGCTTCTTCCACTTCATCCATATCTACGGCTACCTTCTGATTCCAATACCCTAACAGGGCCTCATTTGCCGCTCTTGTTACAGAATTATACATACGCTTTTCCTCCTATAAAACAAATTTTTACAACAAATATATTATAACGCAATTGCGCACAATTATATAGATACATCTGACAGGTAGACGTAAAATCCTACCTGTCAGATACTATTTTAGCAAATTTTACTGCTAAACAACTTCGGACTCGACCCAGCACACCATGGAATAGTAGCGTGCGATAGCACCTTCATTGTCGCCTGACTTAATTTTGTTTAAAACCTGCAAAATCTTCTGGTAAATGTTCTCTAAAATTTCTGTACGCTCCTTATCCGGCATTGCTTCAATTTTTTTTACTAACCCAGGAGCAATACGGTAGTATTCTTTCACTAACTGTATACCTTCTTCTTTCTCAAATAATACTTCATCTCTAAATCTGCGTAGTGTCTCCAGTTCATAACAGTTATCAGGAAGCAAGTAATACTTGCAGGAACCGCATTCATACTTGTTCACATCTACCTTTTCGCCATATTTATTTTCTCTGTACATAACATATTCCTCCTTGTTCTTTTGATACAATTATGTTACCAAAGTTTGTCTTAGTTTTTTTATTTTCATCCCAATTATTACTTTTACATTTTTCTATATAAATACAAATCAATAGTCAGAACTCATTTTGTTATTTCTTATAAGCTCTTCTACTAAGTCCCTCGGATATTTATCTCCCGAGTACATGAATGATGTTTCTTCCGCTGCACGCAATAAACACAGGTAGCTTGCTGTATCATATTTTGCCCAATATCTTCCCGCCATTTCAATCATATCTTCTGCCAACTCATTCGCCTTTTTCAAATCATAATTATTAAATGCACTTGTAAATTCATTGGCCAAATTCACTGCTCCTGGATCTGGTTCATTTTTACCCTTATTGCCGCCAAATAATTTGTTTAATAATCCCATAATTGTTTTCCTCCTTTGCGCTCGCCCTGATAATTTCACTGATGTGTTTGCAAGTAAACTAATAGTTCCTGCTCACAATCAAATAATAGCACGCCTTATATTTATTTTTTTATTTTCATCCCCTTGTATTACATTCCTTAGCATTCAATGTTTACCACCCTTCTCTTAGATAAAAATAAACCGCTATATTCCAAACTCACAGCGGTCTATTTTTTAGATATTACAAAACTATTCCGATCCAACAGATATTAATTTTGCTTCCTCACTACTTACATCCATTAACAGTACTTTTCGGTTTTTACTGGCATATTCCTCGACTTGCCTCCCGTTCTCGTCCACATCCGAAATGTGCCAAGGATCCGAACAGCCTAATCCCAAACAGATTAACTGTTCTTCCGAAACACCACAGGAGATTAGAACACTTTTTACTGCCGCTGCCCGTGCTTCGGACAATTTCTTACAAAACTCTCTGTCACCACCCGCTGTGGTTCCTATAATATATACCTGCCGATTAGGCTGCTGCAGCAATATCTTTGCATACTCCGATATTGCATTAATCGCCACTTCTTCATTAACAAATTCTGCCTTGTCCCCCAGGAACTGAATTGATGTGTTATCCAATACAACGGTATCCATCGGCTCTGTCGCTGTTACATTGATTCTCCGCTCTTCTACATCCACAGTGGACACGGGAGGCATGGTATTTTCCGACATATCTGATGCAACATCCGTTGCAAAGTCCACACACTCCGCTCCACCAGCTTTTAGAATAGCTGTCCATATCTCCTCAAGTTTATGTTTTTGTGCCTCCGATAACTCCTCTTGAGGCGCAACAGTCTGACCAAGATACATCCACAGCACATGGACTCCTTTTAAATCAGGAATTGCCTCGGCCTCATTTAATGCTGTCAAAATCTCCTCAGTATCTGCATAGAATAAATTATCTGTAAAATCCAAATACCCTTTTGTTGATAGGCCATTGTCTATAACCAGTAGTTCCTTTACATCTGCTGTACTGTCGCATAATGTCATTGCACCATATTGGATTGCTTGTAAGGTATCTGCTTCAGGCTCCAACGAATATATTTTAGCCAGTTCCTCCAACAACTGATCCGTATAGCCATTAGCAATAGATTTCTTCTTGCTTTCGGAAAGCCCTTTGATTTCCGGATCAGGTACTGTTGTTTGGTATACAACTTTAGGAATTCCATCGCATCGCACGAAACTGACCTTTCCATAGGCATAGCAAGTCTTAAAAATTGCATTTTTCACAGTAGGTGCCGTAGTAATCGGAATGTTCGGTTCATTACTTCTAGAACCGTATACCACCGCAAGATCCATGGACTCCGATGTATTCTGACCACAACCTGTACATCCCAATACCATTAATGTCATGACTGCAAATAACTTAAACATAAAGATAACCTTTTTCATCACATTATTCCTCCCTTGTCATAGACTCTTCTCTATCCTTTAAAAGCATTTCCTCAGACAGCTTGGTAGTGGCCTGAGGATTACTCAAGAATTCCGCAAGAATGAATCGAGCCTGCGCTTTCATTACATTCCCTCTTGCGATAATCTCATCCTCAGCTGCATTCATCGCCTGTTCATCTAACGTAAGTTCTCTTTCAATCCCCTCTTCCATATAGTGTTCCATTTGTGCGATTCCTGCATCAATTTCAGTAATCTTTTCATCGATCTCAATACTCTCTATCTCGAGACAATCTACTTTTCTACGAATTTCATCATCGCTGACATAAGCAATGGCAAACCCCAACAGCGATGTAATCAATGGGCTAATAGATAATAAAGTTACCACCGCCATACTCTTTCGCCGTTTTTCAGAAATCTCTTGTACATTTTCCGTACCGTTTTCCACTTTTTCCTCTGACACAGTATTTTCAAGAGTCATACTTTGGTTCTCTTGTTCATACATATCGCTATATGCGAAGCGCAGATACACTGTCCCACCATAGACAAGAAGAAATCCTGCCACGAATACAGCAAACATTGTCAATCCGTGTTTCGTAGTCTTGTATATGGCTCCATGTAGAAATTTTGCGATAACAAGTGGAAGGATATTTAACACCACCGCAACACCAAACGCCATCACTGTTGACATCAGAGCACTTTGTAAAAAACACTCTTCCATAATGGAGTATAGGACAGTTCCATCCATAGCAGAGAAAATCGGTACCAAAAGAAGATTGGCTTTTCCATTACTCCACCATGGCATTCCTGTTTTCTGAAATTTTTTTCTGGTTTCCTTCCTGTCTGGATATGTAATCATCTCGTTTAAAATCGCACAACCACCATGATTAGTCATTGTTCTCCTCCTCTTCAGATAAGCTGGTTCCTGACCACAGGATACGTCTGTATTTCATAAGGTCCTTTTCATTTTCTTCTCTGTCTGCAATGCATAGTTCACGCTTAGACATCGCTACACAGTAGTCCCCTTTATGCATTGCCATCAAATTCTCTGTTATCAATCGTTCATGATCGCATCTCTGAACCCTGATAAACTTCAACGCTTCGGCTATAGTCCTCTCTATAATGGCATCCATATAACTGCTATTAAACATATCGGGGTTTGCCTCTTTTAAGAATGCTTTGCATTTCCCTTCAAATGTCTCTTCTAGCTCAGTTAACTTCGGTGACAATTGATAGTCTTTAGGAGCAAGCCCCATATTGGGTGCATACATAGGTATTTCTACAGCTGATGTATTCAGTTCATTCGGCTCATTAATACTCTTTTTAGAAAAAATCGGTCGATTAGTTTCCTTGGTTTTTCTTTTTCTCACTCTCATTTTACTTTTTACATCTCCTTTCATAAATTGAGTACATGGTCGATCATCGTGTGTAGCTTTTCCTTATTGGTAACATAGGCTTTCCTTCCAGGAGAATCTTGATATTTGATTTTGGGAAAATTCTCTAATTTATCTTTATCAGGGTTTTGGCATAAAACGCCGCTCCAATACCTACAGATTCTACTATTAAGCAATCTTTCAGCTCTTTCCTGATAGTGAACCAGCATTTCATCAACGATATCTGATTCTGTCCGAATTTTTGCCAGTCTCTTTAAAATTTCCTCTTTGCGTCGCTCTTCCAATGCATAATTTGCAGCTACAGCAGCTTTCTGTCTCTGCGCTTCCTCTCCGCATCCTTCAGGCAGTTCTCCTCCTTTATGTGACTCCATAAGTGAATATTCTACCAACAATGAATTAGCCTCTTGGATCATAGGTGCTAATTCGTTTGTCGTTTTCAAGAGCAGTTTTTCTATGTGTGCGTTATAGCTGTTCACCTTTGCATCAATGAAAGGAGTGGTATGTACTTCTCCATTACTACATACTTGGTTTTGTCTCGCATCTCGCTTTCCAACGCTCTTCTCAAATAGAGTCTTTATTCCCGGAATCCTAATAAACACCGGATCGAGATAATAGTATTTTTTTCTTTTCATAGGCCGCCTCCTGTATATTTTCTTTCTTTTTATTTAATATAGTATTTTTTGTATATCATTTTTTATTTCTTCCCCCCATCTTGTAAATTAGCCCTTAATTTATTATAAAAGAAATTAAACAATCGAGTAGGAGGCGGTGACTAACCGCCGTCCTCTCACACCACCGTGCGTCAGA
>OLSQ01000441.1_pt1 | contig 40966 bp, 29 predicted proteins | sample 1672561 | NCBI WGS metagenome assembly OLSQ01 (sample SAMEA3136699, study PRJEB25190) | human gut metagenome | biome: human gut; feature: human-associated habitat; material: faeces | place: Austria | collected 2013
GCGAGCTGGGTTCAGAACGTCGTGAGACAGTTCGGTCTCTATCTGTTGTGGGCGCGGGAGATTTGAGAGGCCCCGACACTAGTACGAGAGGACCGTGTTGGACAGACCTCCGGTGCATCGGTTGTTCCGCCAGGAGCACAGCCGAGTAGCCGCGTCTGGCCAGGATAAGTGCTGAAAGCATCTAAGCACGAAGCCCCCCTCAAGATAAGATCTCCACACAAGGGTCGTCAGAGACGATGACGTCGATAGGTTGCAGGTGCAGGGGCGGTAACGTCCACAGCCGAGCAATACTAATCACCCGAACCCTTTCCTGGGTCGCAAGACCCCCAAGAGAAGCTGCGGCCGACACGGCCGCAGGAACAAAATCCCGGAGGCAATCAGCGCGAAAGCCGCCGCCTCCGCGAGTCGCGCAAGAAAGAAAGCAACGAAAGGCATGCAGCGAGAACTGCGATAACTGCGGAAGCAGGCGCGTGAATTAGCGGGACACTTCAGTTTCCGGCTCTTTTTCACCTTACACGGTCGTCGCGCGAGAAAGCGACGATACGAAACCGCACTAAGGTGGCAATAGCGTGAGGGCTCCACCTCTTCCCATTCCGAACAGAGAAGTTAAACCTCACCACGCCGATGGTACTGCGAAAGTGGGAGAGTAGGTAACCGCCCCCTATTACGAGCGCCCCGAGGAATCCGATTCCCCGGGGCGCTCTCTTTGTATGGATACTTATTAATCAAGCCAGGGTAATCGGCGCAGCCGCAGGCGGCGGAGGCAAGCGGATTGAGGCGCAGCATAGGTCGGTGCCGCAGATCGTGCAGCCGAGGCGCAGGCGAGACACCTGCTTTCCCTGTGCTGCGCGCTGTTGTAGTGAGAGGGCAGTGGTTTATGCAGCTTATCTAGTTAATGTAGCTTATTTGGAGGCAATGTCCGGGAAAGCAGTGGCCTTTGCTTTGCAAAGCGCCTGCGGCGGTCCTCGCCTGCTCTACGTACGTTCAAGGAAGGAGGGGTATAGTTATGGCGTCTCGTCTGTACTACAAATTGATTGTTATAATTGATGGGGTATTTCCACACGCCACGATGGGCAGACTAAGATGTCACCTCTCCCGGTAATGCATGGGTCATATAGTCTGCTTCCTCCGCATTTTCTGCTTTGTGCAAAGTGATTTCAGCGATTGGCCAGCCATGTAGCTGTGTGAAGGCGGTTACGGTTTCCGGCTGACCGCTGATGTGGTGCGCACGGCCTCATGAGGTGCAGATGAACACATGTACGCCTAAATTCAGCTTATTTTTATTATGATGTGCAGAGTACGTGGAATGGGAAAAGAAAAACAGACCTGGAATTGCTTCCAGATCTGTCGTTGGTGGAGTATAGCGGACTCGAACCGCTCACCTCGACACTGCCAGTGTCGCGCTCTAGCCAGATGAGCTAATACCCCGTTTGTGTGATGCAAAGTTAAGAAGAAGTTTTTGTTCTGCAAAATTTTCGCATTAATTTAATATTAGTTAATACCTATTAAATGAAATTAAGTTTGGTGGTTCGGTTGATTTCTCTATCTTTGCAACGCATGGAATAATGCGAACTTTCGAGATAACACCAAATCCAAAACCATGAATATCAAACAACTATTTGTCTTTGTAATATTACTGATGCTCGGCGGAGCGGCTACGGCAGCTGCTGAGGTGACAGTCGGCGCGGCGCGTACGACTGAATATGTACCCCGTCTTAAGGGCAAACGTGTAGCGCTCCTCTCAAATCATACCGGTATGGTGGGCGACAAGCACACGCTCGATCTGATGCTCGAAAACGGCGTGAACGTCGTCACGATCTTTTCTCCGGAGCATGGGTTCCGTGGTAGTGCCGATGCCGGCGAGCATGTGAGCAGCGGAGTCGATCCGCAGACGGGCATCGCCATCGCGTCGCTATATGACGGCAAGCGCCGCGGACCGGCCCCCGAGGTCATGGATGGCCTCGATGTTATAGTATGCGACATTCAGGACGTGGGCCTGCGGTTCTACACATATTACTGCACCATGTTCGACCTGATGAACGCGGCAGCTGATGCCGGAAAGGAATTCATGGTTCTCGACCGTCCGAATCCCAACGGCATGACCGTCGACGGCCCGATTCTGGACATGAAATACGAGTCGGGCGTGGGGCGTCTGCCGATCCCCGTGGTGCATGGTATGACGCTTGGCGAGCTGGCGCTGATGATCAAGGGAGAGGGATGGCTGAAGAGCGACCGCGACCTGGCGCTCGATGTGATCCCCTGCGACGGCTACACGCATTCGATGCGCTATGAGCTGCCGATCGTGCCGTCGCCGAATCTGCGCAACAACCACGCGATATACCTCTATCCGTCGATATGCTACTTCGAGGGCACTCCGGTGAGTCTCGGCCGCGGCACCGACGCCCCGTTCGAGATCTACGGCCATCCCGACTACAAGGCCGATGGCGACGTATTCACCTTCACGCCGCGGAGCGTGCCCGGTGCGAAGAATCCGCCGCTGCTCGATGTCGAGTGCAAGGGTGTCGACCTGCGCGGTCTCGACGACGAGGCGATCATAGCAGCCGGGCTTGACCTGAGCTATGTGATCGACGCCTACCGCCACACGAATCTCGGCGAAAAATTTTTCACGCCGTTTTTCGAGAAGCTTATCGGTCGCGGCGATATCCGCGGCATGATCATGGCCGGCAAGTCGGCCGACGAGATCAAGGCCACCTGGGCCGATGACGTCCGCCGCTTCCGCGAGCAGCGCAAACCTTATCTTCTGTACGCCGAATAATCCCATCCATAATTGCCATGTCACTTCCGGTAATAGTCATCATCACCATAATAGGATATTTCGCGCTGCTGATGGCGATCTCGTATTTTGCATCGCGCGGCAGCGACAACTCGACTTTCTTCACAGGCAACCGCCAGGCCCCGTGGCCTGTCGTGGCCTTCGCCATGATCGGCGCCGCCATATCAGGCGTGACGTTCATCTCCGTGCCCGGCATGGTTGTCGGCAAGGGGTATGCCTACCTGCAGATGGTGCTCGGCTTCATTGTCGGCTATTTCGTGATAGCCTTCGTTCTGGTGCCGCTGTTCTATAAAAAGAATCTGATATCGATCTACGGCTACCTCGAGGAGCGTTTCGGCACCAACACCTACAAGGCCGGCGCATGGCTGTTCTTCGTGTCGAAGATGCTCGGTGCGGCAGTGCGGTTCTTTGTCGTGTGCGCCGTGCTCCAGCTGCTTGTGTTCGCGCCGCTCCACATTCCGTTCATCTTCAATGTCATCGTCACGATCGCGCTGATATGGCTCTATACGGTGCAGGGCGGCGTGAAGACGCTGATCTGGACCGACACGCTGAAGAGTTTCTGCCTGATCATGTCTGTGATCCTGTGCATTTACTTTGTGGCGCAGAACCTCGGCTTCTCGTTCACGGGCATGGTGTCAGCCATCAGCGAGCACTCCACGTCGCAGATGTTCTTCTTCGACGACCCCAAGGGCGCGACATATTTCTGGAAACAGTTCCTGGCCGGCGTGTTTATGGCCATTGCCACCAACGGCCTCGACCAGGACATGATGCAGCGCAATCTCACCTGCAAGAACTCGCGCCAGAGTCAGAAGAACATGATCGTAAGCGGCATCATGCAGTTCTTCGTCATCGCCCTGTTCCTGCTTCTGGGCACATTGCTGGTGATCTTTCTCGACCGCAACGGCATCGCTCTGCCCGAAAAGACCGACGAGATCTTCGGCATGGTCGCCACGCATCCCTCGATGCCGATCATTGTCGGCATACTCTTCGTGCTCGGCCTGATCGCCGCCGCCTATTCCGCCGCAGGCTCGGCACTGACGTCGCTTACCACATCGTTCACAGTCGATATCCTCGGAGCTCACAAGACACAGAGCGCCGAGCGCCTCACCCGTACGCGAAAGATCGTGCACATGGCCATGTCGGGCATGATGGGGCTTGTGATCATAGCGTTCTACTATCTGAGCGAAGAGGATGCTATCTCGGCTGTATATACCCTGGCATCGTACACCTACGGTCCGATTCTCGGACTGTTCGTCTACGGCATGTTCCGCAAAAAGCCCGTTCACGACCGCTGGGTGCCTGCTGTGTGCGTGGCCGCTCCGGTCCTGTCGTGGTGCGTACAGTGGGCGCTCGACCACTTCTTCGCATATCAGACAAGCTTCGAGCTGCTTCTGCTGAACGCGTTCATCACCTTCATCGGCCTGGAGCTGCTCTCGGCCGGCAAGGTCAAGGCCCCTGCCGCACAGGCCGTTGAAAAGGTTGCGGCCCGCGACTGATGGCCCGCGAGACGATCAACCGGTGCGTGTGGCTTGTCGACACGCTGCGCCGCTACAAGCGGCTCACCCGCGGCGAGCTTGACCGCCTGTGGCTGTCATCCCCGCTCAGCGACGGCACGACTCTGTCGCGGCGCACGTTCTACAACTACCGCGACATGGTCGAGCAGCTGTTCAACCTGCGCATCGAATGCGACCAGTCGACCTACGAATACTACATAGCCGAAGACAGCTCCCAGCGCGAAAGTATCGCCAACTGGATGCTGAATTCGCTCAGCATGAACCGCCTGCTTACCGACTCGCGCGAGGTGTCCGACCGCATATTCGTCGAGGACATCCCCTCGGCGCGCGAATACCTGGGAATCATCATCGATGCCATAAAGCGCAACAATATCGTGCGAGTCAGCTATCAGTCATATACCCGCGTACTGCCCAAGGCGGTCACCGTCGAGCCGTATTTCGTGCGCCTTTTCAAGCAGCGGTGGTACCTTGTAGGCCGTGTGACGGCCGAAGACCGCATCAAGACCTATGCCCTCGACCGCATGAAGGACGTCACGGCCCTCAGCGACACCTTCACGCCCGATCCCGACTTCGACGCCGCGACATATTTCAAGGACTCCTACGGCATCGTCGTCACTCAGAGCGACGTGAAGAAAGTGGTGCTGAAGGTCGGCTCGCGCCAGGCCAAGTATTTTGCCGCCCTGCCGCTCCACCACTCGCAGTATCAGACCGTGTCCGACAGCTACTCGCTCTTTACCATGTGGCTCCGCATCACCGACGATTTCGTCGAGGAACTGCTTTCGCACGGCGCCAGCGTGACCGTGCTGGAGCCGCCCGAACTGCGGGCGCGCATGAAGCGCGAACTCGGCGATGCCCTCGCCAACTACTCCGAGTGAGCCGTCCCGGTCGCGGCCGTCGAAAAAATCGGCGCACCGATGCAATATTTCGGCAAAAATCAAGTTATAGAATAGTAATGCTATAACAAGGCCAATCATTTCTGAATATGAAATATCGCATAATATCTCTTCTCCTCGCCATAATGCTCGCCGCAGGCGGCGCATTCGCCCAAAAGAACGAATTCAACCCTATCCAGACGGGTGTCACATCGCTGGGTATCGCGCCCGACGCACGCGGCGCCTCCATGGGCGACCTCGGCGCGGCCACCGATCCCGACGTCAACTCGCAGTTCTGGAACCCGTCGAAGTACGCCTTCGCCTGGAGCCAGGCAGCCGTGTCGCTCAGCTACACGCCGTGGCTGCGCAAACTCGTCAACGACATCTTCCTGGCCAATCTCTCCGGCTACTGGAAGATAGGCTCGGCCGACAATCAGGCCCTCAGTGCCTCGCTGCGCTATTTCTCCCTCGGCGAGGTGACGTCCAACAACGGTATCGACGACATCACCCAGTCGCTCAATCCCTATGAGATGTCGGTCGATGTCGGCTACTCGCGCAAGCTGTCCGAGAAGTTCTCGATGGGCGTCGTGTTCCGATACATCTACTCCGACCTCGGTTTCTCCGATTCATATGCCGGCGACCAGACCACCGGCGCCTCCGCCTTCTCGGCCGACATCTCGGGCTACTTCGTGACCTATCCCATGGTAGGCCGCAATGAATGCCAGTGGGCCTGGGGCTGGAACATCTCCAATATCGGTACGAAAGTCGCCTACAACGACGGCGAGAACCCCGCCTTCCTCCCCACCAATCTGCGCCTGGGCACCTCGTTCACCTTCCCGCTGGCCGACTACCACAACCTTGCCATCAACCTCGATCTGAACAAGCTCCTCGTGCCTGCACGTCCGCGCCAGGCCGATTACGACACCGATACACCCGAGGGACAGGCCGAATACGCCGACGCTCTGGCCGACTGGGAAAACATGTCGTCGTTCACCGGCATCTTCAAGTCGTTCAGCGACGCCCCCGGCGGTTTCAAGGAAGAACTGCGCGAGATCACATGGTCGCTCGGCGCCGAGTATTCCTACAACAATCAGTTCTTCCTCCGCGCAGGCTACTTCTACGAGAACGAGTTCAAGGGCAACCGACAGTACTTCGCCGCCGGCGCCGGCTTCTCGCTCAATGTAGTGCGTCTCGACGCCTCCTACATGCTCGCCACCGCGCAGTCGTCGCCCCTCGACCAGACCCTGCGCTTCACCCTCACCTTCGACATGGACGGCCTCAAGAGCCTCTTCGGCCGCAAGTAATACCCCCGCTCCCACGATATACGGCATCAGGCCCGCAGTCACGCACCGCGGGCCTGATTCGTTATGCGCCCCCACTCTCAGAGTGACCGTAAAGAGGTGATGCAGGTTATTATGGCCGATGGAAAATATAATCATTACAATGCCCCCCGGCCAGCGACAGTACAGGTCGCGTTCTATTGAGTAATCCGCTTTACAGCGGTGCAGGTTCATGCCGTGGCCGAGGGTATAGGCGTGCCGGGCGTTTTATGGCCTTGAATGGACCGGGTGGAGGAGTATATTATACGTGTGTAAAAAGACGGGAAGGAGAAAGAGAAAGGATGATCCGTCTGTGCGGACGGTCTTTTCATCTCGTTCCGGGCCTCCCGCCATAACAACGCGGCGGCGTGCAGTTGCCTGCGCGCCGCCGGTCTCTTTATCTCGGCAGGTAAGGACTATTTGAGGTTCTTCGAGTCGAATTTTACGAACTCTTCGTAGTCAAACTCCCAGTCCGGACCTTCCGTCAGGCTCATTATCCGCTTGTAGATGATCATGCGCTGCACAGCGCTCGGGGCCGAGTTCTCCGTACCCATCAGAGAGTTTTCGGTTGACCGGTACAGGTCAAACGGATATTGGTGTGCGCCCTGATAGATGCCGACGTGGCCCTTATAGCGTTCGTCGGCCAGCATCCGGCTCCAGTATACTTTCGTCGGATCGCCGTTGTAGTCGACATTGAGACCCATGCCGAGGGCGTGCATGCCGTCGAGCCAGGCGCGGAATTCTTCCATATCGTCCTCGTTCACCTTGTTCTCGCTGTAGCCGCCGATGATGTATTCATCGAGGAAGCGTCCGATGCCGTGGCCTATGCATTCGTGGTTCAGCACGGGCGACACACCGCCGTTGGCAATATGGGCCACTGCCCATCCTTCGGGATTAACGTTGCAGTAAGAGCCTCCTTCCCACTCCAGGCGGTTGGTTATGTTTACGATCACTACGTTCGTCATGTCTACGCCGGGTATTTTGGAGGCGTATTCGCGGCACTTGGCGTCATCGTAGTTGAGGGCAGTGTTGCCGTCGCCGACGATGCTCGACTGCGACACTACGTTGACCATATACACGTTGATGCGCTCGCGCAGCGAGTTCAGCGGCTCCGTGGCCAGCAGGTGTTCCATTGCCCGGGTCATGAGCTGTTCGTATTCACCGCCCTCGGCGTTAGCCGCGGCCTTGAAGCCGTCGCCCATCAGCACGATGTCGAATCCTTTGGCTGTGGAGGCTTTGTGGAGGCATTTGTATTTGCCGTCGTCCGTCATGTCCTCTTTGCCGGTGTCCTCCGGATATTTCAGCCATTCGTGTTCGGTCGGCTCGCCGAGCTTGCGCCGGGCTGTCTCGGCGACGATGTTGTCGTAGTAGGATTGGTCGACACTCCAGTCGCGGCATGAAACGTTGATTACATAGCCGTTGTTATCAAGAATGAAGGTGGTGCCTAACCATGAGCTGATGATAGTGCTGTACAGCGCTCTGAACAGATTTACGGTCTGATCTCTGAACGGGTGCTTCGCCACGCGCTCCTTGATCGATTCGCGGCTCTCGAAATATGGGAACGAGGTTACGACGTTCTGGAACCTGCCCGGATAGGAAAGCTGTGTGTTCGCTTCGAATTCCGACGGGTCGCCCACTGTAAAGAAATTGAGTTGATGTCGGCTAAGAATCTCGTACAGTGTCGATGTGCCCTCTTCCTCGAAGAGATACTCGACGGTCTCGTCGGGAATGCGCAGGTTCTCCTTGTAGTTGGTGAAGCGCTGCAGTTTGGTGAAGTATGGATTCTGGCACAGCAGCGACATTCCGTTCCTCTGCCATTGAGGCGTAGCCTGCAGTTCGTCGCTGATATGTCCGTAAATGCCGTTGCCGTATATTTCGAAATGTACCGGCACGAGCATCAGCGTCATCAGGGCTTCGTTTGGTACTTCACCGTAGAGGTTGTTCTCGCTGAGATATATCTTTGTCACATATTTTCCCATTACGGTGATACCGTGCCACAGGGCCAGCGGCTGGTCGCTCATCCATTTGGTGCGGTCTTTCCAGTGGTCGCCGTCTGTGGCGCGGTAAAGTTCCTCCAGAGCGGCTTTCTGTTCGGCGAACGATGGCATGCCGGGTTCCATCTGTGTGAAGCGTATGCCGTACGTGTGGCTGCCGATATGGAATTCGGTGTCGATTGTGGTCCGGAGCCCCTGGTTCTCGCCCAGGGTGAATGTCACGGTTCCCGCCTCGTGGTCGACCGCCACGTCTATCGGTATGCGTTCGTCGCCCTGTAGGTCACGTTCCTCTCCGTTGTCGTTCACAAACTGGCGGTTGAAATTGTATGTGAATGGTGCGCCCTTGAGGTAGTGGAATGTTAATGTGTCGCCTGCCGGCTGTACGAAGTTCTTAGGCCCTGGTTCGAAGATGATATGCCCCGGTTCCTGCATTTCGTCCGTGATGAATACATCCGCATACTGTTTCACATGTACGGTCTTTGATTCGCTGTAGCCCTCGAATCCGATTGCCACATCGGCCTCGCGCAGTTGCCCCGACTCATTTTCGGTGAGCCTGAAAATTATGCCGTTGCGGTCGAACCGGACCGAGAGCCATTCAGGCAGTACGGACTTCGTCTCCAGCCTGCGGTCGTACATTAGATTCTCGTCCTGACGTATCCACCAGTCACGGTCTTCGCCGTCGTCAGTTTTATAAGCCTTGCGGTCTACGGTCAGTTCATAGCTGTCGAGACTCACCCGAGGTGTTTCGGGCATATCGTCGATGTTGTCGAGCGACACGAAATTCAGTCTGTAGCGCTTCGATCCCATAGAGAATTCGGCGCTGGTCTCGGTACGTTTGCCTATGTTTTTCCCGAACGCAAAAGTGATGAGGCCATTTTCGGTGTCGGTGTTCACGGAGAGGGCCACTTTCTCGTTGTCGCCGAGCGGACGGCTTTCTCCGTTTTCGATTACCGAGTGGCTTATTGTTAGATCTTTGATTTCCACGCCGCTGTGAGCATTGAATGCGAAATCTGCTCCTTCTGGCCCCATATAGTATTTGCGTCCGAAATATTTGCCTCCGGCGGCTGGTTGTTCTTCTTCGAAGAATGTTTCCGGATATTGTTTCACATGTACGGTCTTTGATTCGCTGTAGCCCTCGAATCCGATTGCCACATCGGCCTCGCGCAGTTGTCCTGACTCATTTTCGTTGAGCCTGAAAATTATGCCATTGCGGTCGAACCGCACCGAGAGCCATTCAGGCAGTACGGACTTCGTCTCCAGCCTGCGGTCGTACATCAGGCCTTCGTCCTGATGTATCCACCAGTCGCGGTCCGTTTTGCGGTCTATGGTTAGCTCATAGCTGTCGAGACTCACTACTGGTGTACCCGGCATGACATCATTCGGAGCAAGCACTGTGAAATTCAACCCGTAATACGTGCTGCCTATAGAGAATGAAATATAAGGATGAGCGGATTCACCGGTGTTTTTGCTGAACGATAATGTGAGCGTGCCGTTTTCATTGTCGACATTTGTCTTTACGGAAAAACCGGCGTTGTCAGGTATGTAGACTTCAAGATCTTTTAGCTCGACACCTTTTAGGAATTTAAGTTGGCAGTCAGCCCCTTCGGCAGGAATGTAATATGTGTCAACATATAGTACGGCCCCTGTATTATACTGATGGGTGTCGAAGAATATGTCTGCTTCCTGGCGGATATGCAGAGTGGTCGTTTCCAGGCTGCCCGTATATCCGAAGTCGACATCGGCCTCGCGTGGCGTTCCATCGTTATTCTCCTGGATTTCGACTACGAGAGCCGTGCCTACAGATCCTTTATATTTGACCCAGTCAGGAAGGGCCGATCTGCATTCTACGGGCAGATAGAGTGATGGACCGCCTTCGATCTCAATGTGAATTTCTTCGTTGTCAGAATCCGTCCTGCCGCTCTTGTCCACGTGCAGCTGGCTGTCTCTGAATTGTATTTTAGCGGGAGTCAGTTCCAGATACCAGTATTCATCGCAGTTGAATGTTTCACCTGCGACGTTCATTTCGTAATGTCCGTCGATTTTCCGGAATGTTATCGTTCCGGCATTGTCGTATTTTATGATTTTTGACTGGCCGCTTATATCTGAGTTGCTTATGAACAAATATTTATTCTTGACGGTGTCTTCCGAGAATACCAGCAGCGGAAACAGCGCTGCCAGTGCTATGACATAGCGGAGAATTTTGCTGCTCATTTTCTGATGAATTTAAACGTCTGGTTGCCGACTGTGATTATGTAGATACCTCTGCCGAGAGCCGATAGATCTATTTCGCACTCGTCGGTATCTGTTATATTTTCCGATATGATGATCGTTCCGGATGTGTCGCATATCGTCGCCTTGATCGCACCGTTGGCATGTCTGATTACGATTTTCTCATCCTGAAGATCTATTTCAGTTTCCATTGGGCAAAAATCATCAATACCTTCTTGGCTATCGTAAAACAGCAATACCTCGAGGTCGGCGCTGTTGGGTATCTCGAATCTTGTGCCGCGGTATTCTACCGTGTGTATTTCTTCGGAAGGTGTCCATTCCGGACTGGAGGCCAGGAAGAAGCGGTAGCCGAAATAATCATCGTTGATGCTGCCTTGGAAATAGAGCGTGTTGACATTGTCTTCGGCTTGCGTCAGTGCCGGAAACAATAATGCGGGCAGCCCGACAGCCAGTGGCCATAGGACTCGTCTGTAAAAAATTTTGTTCATATTCGGGGAGTTTTTATGTGATTCGACCGTATTATGCGGCGTTGCCGCCGAGCGGCGCGCCTGCGTGTAAAGCATTGGTTTATCATGATGGATAATTGTGCAAATTTAAGCAAATCAGCTCAATAAATTACCCCCCCAGTTAATAAATGTTAAATCAGTCAATTTGTCTCACATTTCATGGCAACCGACGAAGTCGCTTTGCAACGCAAAGACAGCAGGCGTCTCGCCTGCGGCTCCAAGGCGCAAGGTCAACGCGTACTGGTCGCTTGGATGCCGAGCACCCGGGCGCCGTGTGCAGCCATGCACCGGTAAAAAGCTGAGTCTACAGGGAAAGCAGGCGTCTCGCCTGCGTTTCCGGCCCGCAAGGTCACCCGCAAAGCCTACGGGACCGTGCTCCCGGCTGCCCTCTGTAGTGACGCGGCGCCGCCCGCGACGCTAATTCGGGAAAACAAAAAAGCCTTCCGGAAAGGGAAGGCTTTTGGTGGTGGGCGCTGAGGGATTCGAACCCCCGACCCTCTGCTTGTAAGGCAGACGCTCTGAACCAGCTGAGCTAAGCGCCCTTTCTCGTCGAAAGCGGTGCAAAGTTAAGGCCATTTTTTGAATTGTGCAAATTTTTGGCGACTTTTTTTGCTTCGGACGGCAAAAAACATCAAAATTGCATCAAAAACGGAGATTCTGACCATCGATCGAGGCATCCACAGCGGCCAGGGCGAGGCAAAGCAGGGCTGCATGCCGGCTGTCGTTGCCTCGGATCCGGATGGCGTTGCCGTCGCCGGTGTCGGCCTCGGAGTTGAGCAGAATGATGCGTCGGCCGTGCATCCACGGCTCATAGGCCCGGGCGATGACGGTGTCGACGGTCTCGCCGCGGTCGGCGATGTCGGCGAGTACGGCATCTATGCCCGCGTCAGTCCGATAGAAGCGGGCGCCGCGTCCGGGGGCCGGATCCGCATCGGCCACGGTGATGATGCGGCACGAGGCTGCGGCGAAAATGTCGATGATGTCGCCGGCGAATTCATGCGGGATTTGGTGGAGCATGACTGCGCGCGGGGCGTATTTTATCACGGCGGTGCCGGGGCGCCGTCCGGCGAGGCGCACCGGCCCGGCGCTTCGCCCGGCACGGTAGTCGGCCATGCGCTTTTCAAGATAGTTGTCGGCCATGGTAGTCTTTGATTGCTTTGAGGAATTCGGCACCGAAGCGGCGTGCTTTCTCGCGGCCCACACCGCTTACGTCCAATAGTTTGTCGAACGTCGACGGACGGCGGTGGGCCATGTCGAGCAGCGATGCGTCGCTCAGTACCATGAAGGCGGGAATGCCGGCACGGCGTGCAAGATCGCGCCGTACGGTCTTGAGATGTTCGAACAGCCGGTAGTCGGGAGCGGTTGCCTCGCCACTGATCGGCTTTGCCGACGTCCGGCGCGCGGTGTACTCCACGCGCTGGTAGCGCGGCAGTTCCACGCGGGCTTCGCCGCGCACCACACGCATGCCGTATGGTGTCACCGACAGCAGGCCGCCGTCGGCGATCGAGACATCGAGCAGACCCAGCTGCACCATCTGCTGGATGTAGAACCGCCACTCGGCTGCGGGCAGGTCGCGGCCCACGCCGTAGGTGCGGATGCGGTCGTAGCCTTTCTGGCGCAGTTCGGCGCGGGCGCTCCCGCGCAGTATGTCGATCAGCATCAGCTGCCCGATCTGCGAGTCTGTGCGCAATATGGCGCTTGCGGCCATCTGTACGGGGACCGTCCCGTCGAACCGTTCGGGAGGATCGGTGCATACGTCGCAGTTGCCGCAGTCGGCCACGGCCTCCTCGCCGAAATAGCTCAGCAGCACGCGCCGGCGGCAGACCCGTGCCTCGGCATATTCCTTCATCCGCTCGAGTTTCTCGGCGGCCACCATCTGCCGTCCGCTTTCATCGGCGAACTTCCGCCGCATGATCAGATCCTGCAGCGAGTAGAACAGCACTGTCTCCGACGGCAGCCCGTCGCGGCCCGCACGACCTATTTCCTGATAGTAGCTCTCGATGGTGCCCGGCAGGTTGTTGTGGACGACCCAGCGGATGTTGCTCTTATCGATGCCCATGCCGAAGGCGATTGTGGCGCACACTACCTGCACGTCGCCGTCGGAGAAGGCCCGGCGCGCGGTCTCGCGGTCGGTGGCCGACATGCCGGCGTGGTACACTGCCGAGCGGAATCCGCGGGCGCTCAGCGCCGCGTGCATCTTCTCGGCGCCTTCCCGCGACAGGGTGTACACGATGCCCGTGTCCGTCGGATAGCGGCGTATCAGCTCCTCGATGGCCTTCTGGCGGTCGCGGGCCGATGCGCCCTGCACCACGGTGAGCGACAGATTGGGGCGGTTGAACGATCCGAGCCACACGAGCGGATCGGCGAGACCGAGCTGTGCGGCTATGTCGCGGCGTGTGTCGCGGTCGGCGGTAGCCGTCAGCGCCATCACCGGCGCCGCCGGAAACAGATCCTTGATCCGCGCCAGCTGCGTGTACACGGGACGGAAATCATGCCCCCATTGTGAGATGCAGTGGGCTTCGTCGATGGCGACGAGCGGCACGGTAAGGCGTCCGAGCCATGTGTCGGCGTCGGCCAGCAGCCGTTCGGGCGACAGATACAGTATCTTGATCTTTCCGGCTATCGCGGCTTCGGCGGCTGCGCGGTTGTCGCCTTCGGCCTTGCCCGAGTGGACGGCGGCCGCAGGTATGCCGTTGGCGATGAGTGCCTGCACCTGATCCTCCATCAGCGCAATCAGGGGCGACACTACGATTGCCGTTCCCTTCAGCAGCAGGGCCGGCATCTGGTAGCAGAGCGACTTTCCCCCGCCGGTGGGCATGATCACCAGCGAGTCGCGGCCGCGGCAGGCGGCGTCGATCACCTCCCACTGTCCGGCGCGGAAGCTGTTGTAGCCGTAAAAGTTCTTGAGCACGCGCAGAGCGTCGGATTTTGAAATTGCAGGCATACGTCGGTTGCTGTGATAGCTACGTGGCTATAAAACCTCGATAGCGGAACGGTTGGTTAAAACTCTGCCCGCAGCCTCCGGCCGCGGGCAGGTATTGTGTGTGGTGTCGGATGCGGGATGTTATTCCACGGTCCAGGTCTCGCCGGCGAGGATCATGTCGCGGAGCGAGTCGAAGCCCTTGGCTGTGCGTACCTTCTCGACCTGCTCGCTTACGCCGGTCTCGTAGGTGGGTGCCTCCACGTCGCGGATCACACCCACGGCCAGCGGCAGCGTCAGGCCGTCCATCATGGCCAGCTGCTGGTGCAGGAAGTTGGAGGGCGTGTGGGCGTCGTGGACCAGCACATCGTCGATGGTGTAGCCGTCCTCGCCGATCTTCACGGCCTTAAGTCCGAAACCGTCCTGTACGAGGCCCATGTCGCCGTTCTTGCCGAAGAGCATCTTCTCGCCGTGGCGCAGATGAATGGTGCGCTCGGCGCGGACTTCCTTGTCGGTGATCGGGTTGTGGATGCCGTTGTTGAAGATGACGCAGTTCTGCAGGATCTCGGTCACGGCGGTGCCTTTGTGCCGGGCGGCCGCTACGAGCACTTCCTGCGACGTGGCCAGCTCTACGTCGATCGAGCGGCCGAAGAAGTTGCCGCGGGCGCCGAATACGAGTTCGGCGGGGATGAACGGATCCTCGACCGTACCGTAGGGCGACGACTTCGACACGAAGCCGCGGTCGCTCGTGGGCGAGTACTGACCCTTGGTGAGGCCGTAGATCTTGTTGTTGAACAGGATGATGTTGATGTCGATGTTGCGGCGCACGGCGTGGATGAAGTGGTTGCCGCCGATGGCGAGTCCGTCGCCGTCGCCCGAGATCTGCCACACGGTCATCTCCGGATTCGCTACCTTGAAGCCGGTGGCTATTGCGGCTGCGCGTCCGTGGATGGTGTGGAAGCCGTAGGTATTCATGTAGTAGGGCAGGCGCGAGGAGCATCCGATGCCCGAGATGACGGCCGTCATGTGCGGTGCTATCCCCAGCGTGGCCATGGCCTTGTGCAGGGTGTTGAGGATGGCGTGGTCGCCGCAGCCGGGGCACCAGCGCACCGACTGATCGCTCTTGTATGAAGCTGCTGTATAGTTGTTTTCCATCTCTTATGCCTTTTCGATGATACACTTGAGCTGCTCCTTCACCTCGGCTACGGTGAACGGCTGGCCCTGGATTTTGTTGATGCGGCGGATGTCGGTTCCCGGGAGCTTGCTCTGCAGGTAGTCGGCGAGCATGCCCGTGTTGAGTTCGGCCACCACTACATTCTTATAGCGGCGGATTGTCTCGAGGGTATTGGCCGGCAGCGGGTTGATGTAGCGCAGCTGGGCCAGGGCCACCGGTGTGCCTTCGGAGCATAGCTCTTCGGTGGCGGTGCGCAGGTGGCCGTAGGTGCCGCCCCAGCCTATGAGCAGGGTGTCGGCCGATGTGTCGCCGTCGAGCTCGAGGGCCGGGATGTTGTCGGCGATGCGTGCGATCTTCTCGCGGCGGATATTCACCATTTTCTCATGGTTGGCCGGATCGGTGGAGATGGCGCCGGTCACGGTGTCTTTCTCCAGGCCGCCCAGGCGGTGCATGGCGCCTTCAGTACCGGGAATTGCCCAGTAGCGTACCTGTGTGTGGCTGTCGCGCTCGTAGGGACGCCAGCCGCCTTCTGCGATACGTTCGGCCGGCAGGTAAGGCACCTTGATCTCGGGATACTCGTCGTCGGTCGGCACGCGCCAGGCGCTGGAACCGTTGCCTATGAAGGCGTCCGTAAGCAGGATCACGGGCGTCATGTGCTCGATGGCGATGCGGGCGGCCTCGAAAGCCATGGTGAAGCAGTCGGTCGGAGTCGCGGCCGCCACCACTGCCACGGGCGACTCGCCGTTGCGGCCGTAGAGGGCCTGCATCAGGTCGGTCTGTTCGGTTTTGGTGGGCAGGCCGGTCGAAGGTCCGCCGCGCTGCACGTCGATTACTACCAGAGGCAGCTCGGCCATTACGGCCAGGCCGATGCCCTCGCTCTTGAGCGCCAGGCCGGGGCCCGACGTCGATGTGACGGCCAGGTTACCGGCGAACGAGGCGCCGATGGCCGAGCATACGCCGGCGATCTCGTCCTCCATCTGGATGGCCTTCACGCCGAGGTCCTTGCGCTTGGCCAGCTCATGCAGTATGTCGGTGGCGGGGGTGATGGGGTAGGAGCCCAGGAACAGCGGACGGCCCGACTTCTGCGAGGCCATGATCAGACCCCACGCTGTGGCCGTGTTGCCGTTGATATCGGTGTACACGCCGGGCACCGGCTCGTCGCTCTCGATGCGGTAGGTCGACACGCTGGCGTGGATATTGCTGCCGTAGTTGTAGCCCGCTTCGATGACCTTGGCGTTGGCCTCGTAGATAGCGGGCTTTTTGGCAAATTTTTTCTTCAGGTGCCGCAGGGCCGCTTCGAGCGGACGGTCGAACAGCCAGCATACGAGGCCCAGGGCAAATATGTTGCGGCATTTGAGCACGCTCTTGTTGTCGAGTCCGCTGCCCTCGAGGGCGGCCTTGGTCATGGAGGTGACGGGGACTTCGACCACCTGGGCGCTGATGCCGAGTTCGGTGAACGGATCGTCGGTGGCGAACAGGGCCTTGCGCAGATCGGCCTCCTTGAACGAGTCGATGTCGACGATGATCACGCCGCCCGGTTTCAGGAACTTCACATTCTGCTTCAGTGCGGCCGGATTCATGGCAATGAGAACATCGCAGCGGTCGCCGGGGGTGTGCACGCCGACACCGACGCTCACCTGAAAGCCCGAAACACCGCTGAGCGACCCCTGCGGGGCGCGGATCTCGGCCGGATAGTCGGGGAAGGTCGACACCTGATTGCCCACGCCGGCTGAGACATTGGTGAAAATGTTACCCGCAAGCTGCATGCCGTCGCCCGAATCGCCGGAAAACCGCACTACAACCTTGTCGAGAACCTTTACATTTGTTTTCTCTAACATATTGATTTAGGGTCATTTAGTGTAAGGCGCTTCGCGCCTTTTCGGATTGTGTGCAAAGGTAGACATTTATTTTCATTAAAAAAAATTAAAATGGGTCTAAGCCTCCCCCGTATTCGCTTCGGCCACCCGGGTAAGATGGGGCGACGGCGACGGTGTCCTCCGTCGCGGCATGACGGCGCACATTGCGAAAATATTTGCGAAAAACGAGAAAATTGCGTAATTTTGCGGAATATGAGTGATACGCTGAATTTCGAGCCGGAGGACGCCGCTGCCGCTGTGCCCTCCACCACATACACTGAGGATGACATCCGCACCCTTGACCCGCTGGAGCACATCCGCACCCGCCCGGGCATGTACATCGGCAAGCTGGGCGACGGTTCCAGCGCCGACGACGGCATCTACGTGCTGCTCAAGGAAGTGGTCGACAACGCCATCGACGAGTACACCATGGGTTTCGGACGATCCATCGACGTGACGATTGCCGACGGCGTGGTGTCCGTCCGCGACTTCGGCCGAGGCATTCCTCTGGGCAAGCTCATCGCCTGCTCGTCGACAATGAACACCGGCGCCAAGTACGACAGCGCGGCATTCAAGAAGTCGGTCGGCCTCAACGGCGTCGGCATCAAGGCCGTCAACGCCCTCTCGAGCGAGTTCGAGATCATGGCCGTCCGCGAGGGGCAGTCCAAGCTCGCGCGCTTCTCGGCCGGTGAGTTGCTCTTCGAGAGCGACGTCGAGCTGAGCGACGAACTCAACGGCACATATGTCCGCTTCCGTCCCGACGCATCGATCTTCACCGGCTACGAGTACCGCGAGGAGTATGTCGAGGCCCTGCTGCGCAACTACACGTATCTCAATACCGGACTCGTGATCATGTACAACGGCCGCCGCCTCGTCTCGCGCGAGGGACTGCTCGACCTGCTCTCGCAGTCCATGGCCAAGGATCCGCTCTACCCCATCATTCATCTGAAAGGTACCGACATCGAGGTTGCCGTCACCCACGCCAATCAGTACGGCGAGGAATACTACTCATTCGTCAACGGCCAGCATACTACCCTCGGCGGCACCCACCTCACGGCCTTCAAGGAAGCTCTCTCGCGTACCGTCAAGGAATATTTCGGCCGCAACTTCGAGTACTCCGACATCCGCAACGGCATCGTCGCCGCGATAGCCGTCAAGGTCGAGGAACCCGTATTCGAGTCGCAGACCAAGACCAAGCTCGGCTCGCGCGACATGGCTCCTCAGGGCCCGACCGTCGCCAAGTTCGTCGGCGACTTCATCAAGAAGGAACTCGATGACTACCTCCACCGCAACCTCGATGTGGCCGAGGCCCTGCTGCGCAAGGTCCAGGAGAGCGAGCGCGACCGCAAGGCCATGGCCGGTGTCACCAAGCTTGTCCGCGACCGTGTCAAGAAGGTCAGCATCCACAACCGCAAGCTCATCGACTGTAACATACATCTCACCGACACCCGCGGCACCCAGGAGAAGCGCGACGCCACATCGATTTTCCTCACCGAGGGCGACTCGGCAGGCGGATCCATCACCAAGGTGCGCGACGCCGACACCCAGGCCGTGTTCATGCTCAAGGGTAAACCCTTCAACAGCTACGGCGCCTCCAAGAAGGCTCTGTACGAGAACGAGGAACTCAACCTGCTCATGTCCGCCCTCAATGTCGAGAACGGCATCGAGAATCTGCGCTACAACAATGTCATCATAGCCACCGATGCCGATGTCGACGGCATGCACATACGCCTCCTCCTTCTTACATTCTTCCTCCAGTTCTTCCCCGATCTGATCAAGGAAGGCCATGTCTACGTGCTGCAGACCCCGCTCTTCCGCGTCCGCAACAGCCAGCTGGGCTCCCGGAGCCGTCGCTCGCGCGATGCCGAGACCTACTACTGCTACAACGACGAGGAGCGCGTCGCCGCCATCGCCCGGCTCGGCGACAAGGCCGAGATCACCCGCTTCAAGGGCCTCGGCGAGATCTCGCCCGACGAATTCCGCGACTTCATCGGCCCCGACATGCGTCTCGACCGCGTCACGCTGCGCAAGGACGACGGCGTGGATGCCCTGCTCGAATTCTACATGGGCAAGAACACCACCGAGCGTCAGGAATTCATTATCAACAACCTCGTGACCGAAGATGACACGGATATCCTCTGACAGCCCCGCGCGCGTGGCGCTCTTCGCCGGTTCGTTCGACCCCTTCACCGCGGGCCATGCATCGGTCGTCGACCGCGCCCTTCCGCTGTTCGACCGCCTTGTGATCGCTGTCGGCATCAACGCTGACAAAACCTCGGCCGCCTCGGCCGCCGACCGCCTCGCGGCCATCAGGGCCGTTTATGACGGCGATCCACGCGTGGAGGTCATCGCCTGCAGCGGCGAACTCACCGTCGACCTCGCCCGCCGTATCGGTGCGCGCTGGCTCCTGCGCGGTGTGCGCTCCGTGCGCGATTTCGAGTACGAACGCGACATGGCCGACCTCAATCGCCGCCTTTCAGGCATCGAGACCCTGATTCTGTTCTCGCTGCCCGAACACGGCGCCGTCTCATCCAGTGCCGTGCGCGAACTGGCTTCCTACGGCTGCGACGTCACCCCGTTTCTCCCTCATAAACATTCATAATCCGAACCAACACTCTCCGCATACATCATGAAGAAATTACTCATCCTTGTCCTGATCGCCGCAGGCATCGTCGGAGCTTCCGTCAGCGCCCGCGAAGAACTCACCCCCGATCAGAAGCTGCGCATGGCGGCTGCCGTCATCCAGGCCTACTACGTGGAGGATGTCGATGCCGATACCCTCGTCGACGAGGCCATCACGGCAATGCTCAAGACCCTCGATCCGCATTCGGCATACTCCACGCCCGAAGAGACCAACGAACTCAATCAGCCCCTCGAAGGCAAGTTCAGCGGCATCGGCGTCCAGTTCAGCATGGTCGAGGACACCGTCTACGTCATACAGCCCACCGCCGGCGGCCCGTCGGAAAAGGTAGGCATACGCCCCGGCGACCGCATCATCAGCGCCAACGACACGCTTATCGCCGGTCAGAAACTCAACAATTCCGGAATCATAAAGATCCTGCGCGGTCCCAAAGGGTCGGTGGTCGACCTGAAGGTGAAGCGCCAGGGCGTCGCCGAGCCGATTGTATTCCGTGTCGTGCGCGACGATATCCCTATCTACAGCGTCGATGCCGCATACATGGTCAATGACTCCACCGGATACATCTCCGTGACACGCTTCGCCGAGGCTACCGACCGCGAGGTGCGCCAGGCCGCCGACTCGCTCATCCGCTGCGGCATGCGCAACCTCATCATCGACCTGTCCAGCAACGGCGGCGGCTATCTCGGCTCCGCCTATCAGATGGCCAGCGAATTTCTCGAGGTCGGCGACCCCGTCGTATTCACCCGTGGCCTTCACTCGCCCGCAAGCTACTTCTCCGTCGAGGAGCCCGGCCAGCTCAAGGTCGACCGTCTTGTGGTCATGGTCGACCAGTACTCGGCATCGGCCTCCGAAATCTTCGCCGGCGCCATCCAGGAGAACGACCGCGGCCTCATCGTCGGGCGCCGGACCTTCGGCAAGGGCCTTGTGCAGCGGCCGTTCCCGTTCCCCGACGGCTCTATGATCCGCCTCACCACCTCGCGCTACTACACTCCCACGGGCCGCTGCATACAGAAGCCCTACGAGAAAGGCCACGGCGAGGAATACCAGCTCGACATGCTCAACCGCTACAACAGCGGCGAGCTCTGGCATGCCGACAGCATCAGGCTCGACAAGTCGGAGCCCTTCTACACTCTCCGCAACCACCGCGTGGTCTACGGCGGAGGCGGCATCATGCCCGATGTGTTCGTGCCCGTCGACACTTCGCGCACCTCCGTCTACTACCGCGAGCTTGTTGCCAAGGGCGTCATCTATAAGTATGTGCTCAACTACATCGAAGGCCATCGCAAGGCCCTTCTGCGCCAGTATCCCACTGAAGAGGCCTTTGCCGCCGGTTTCAATCCCGACGAAGCCATGATGCAGGGACTCATCGATGCCGCCACCGCCGAAGGCATTGAATTCCGCGAGGCCGACTGGGAGCGCTCCGGCGAGATGATCCGCGCCGTCCTCAAGGGCCTGTTCACCCGCGACCTGTACGAGAACGGCATCTATGTGCGCTCGACCAATCCGCTCAATCCCGACTTCCGGGCGGCCCTTGAGCTGATCAACGATCCCGTCCGCTACCGACGCCTGCTCCGTACCGGCCATGAATAATCCGCAACCCATCATTCACCATAAATCACCGACTGACTTATGACATTCGCACAGCAATGCAATGAGATATTCGACCGCTGCGTCGAGGCTTACCATATTACCGACGACATCGACGCGCCTGTCGCCAATCCCTGCTCCCCCGGCACCGTCGAGCACACCCTGTTCGAGAAGAACCTCATCGACGCCCGCCAGTGGCACATGGAGGACATCATCCGCGACCCGGCCATTGATCCCGTCGCAGCCCTTGAGCTCAAGCGCCGCATCGACCGTTCCAATCAGGAACGCACCGACCTGGTCGAGGAGATCGACGACTTCTTCCGCCACAAATATGCCGGCGTGGCTACCGTCGAGGGCGCCACGATTAACACCGAGACTCCCGCCTGGGCCATCGACCGTCTGTCGATCCTGGCGCTGAAGATCTATCACATGAGCCTTGAGGCCAACCGCGCCGACGCAGCTCCCGACCACCGCGCACGCTGCGCCGCAAAGCTCGACGTGCTCCTGCAGCAGCGGACCGACCTCTCGCAGGCCATCGACGCGCTCCTCGACGATATCGCCGCCGGGCGCAAGTTCATGAAGGTATACCGCCAGATGAAGATGTACAACGACACCGATACCAATCCGGTGCTATATGGCGCGAAATAACGTCACTACAGGCAACGATTCCGGACTGATGTCGGTGCTGGTGGCCCGTTTCTCGGCCATCGGCGACGTCGCCATGACCGTTCCGGTCATCTACAGCGCCTGCCGCTGCTATCCCGACGTACGCTTCATCATGGTCACCCGTCCGGCCATGACGGCCATATTCGTCAACGCTCCCGCCAACCTTACCGTCGTCGGTGCCGACGTGAAGACCGACTACAAGGGCCCCCGCGGCATGTACCGCCTGGTAAGCCGGCTTGTGCGCGAATATCACATCGACGCCTTCGTAGATCTCCACGACGTCATCCGCACCCGCCTCATGGGCCTCTTCTGCCGGCTGCGCGGCATACCCGTGGCGCGCATCAACAAGGGCCGCGCCCGCAAGCGCGCCCTTACCCGCCGCCGCAACAAGGTGATGCTCCCCCTCATATCGCAGCGCGCGCGCTACCGCGAGGTGTTCTTCCGGGCCGCCCTGCCGCTCACCGACCGCTTCGACGGCCTGTTCGGCGGTCCCGCCAAGGCCGACCCCGTGCTCTTCGGCGCCATCACGCCGCCCAAGGAAGCCGCCGTACGCTGGATCGGCATCGCGCCTTTCGCCGCACATGCCGGCAAGGTATATCCGCCCGAACTGATGTATCAGGTAGTGGAGAAGCTTGCCGCCCGTACTGACGTAAGGATATTTCTTCTTGGCGGTGGCCACCGCGAGCAGGAGATTCTTGAGTCGTGGGCCGCGCGACTCCCGCGCACGCAGAGCCTCGCCGGCAAGCGCTACGGCTTTGGTGCCGAGCTGGCCCTGTTCAATCATCTCGACGTGATGCTTACAATGGACTCGGCCAACATGCACCTGGCATCCATCGCCGGTACCCCCACCGTATCCGTCTGGGGCGCCACGCACCCCTACTGCGGTTTCAAGGGCTGGCGTCAGAGCGATGCCGACATGATACAGATGCCCATGACATGCCGTCCGTGCTCCGTTTTCGGCGACCGCCCTTGCCACCGCGGCGACTATCTATGCCTCAACGGCATAAAGCCCGAGACTGTCGTGGCGCGCATTAACGAAAAATTATAGAAATGGCAGAAGACTTCGACATACGCGACAATCAGAATCAGGCCGACGGCGACTACGAGAAGGCGCTCCGCCCCGGCCGCTTCGAGTCGTTCTCGGGCCAGGACAAGATCGTGGAGAACCTGCGGGTGTTCGTGGCCGCGGCGCGCATGCGCCATGAGGCTCTGGATCACCTCCTCCTCTTCGGCCCTCCCGGCCTGGGCAAGACCACCCTCGCCGGAATCATTGCCAACGAACTCGGCGTCGGATTCAAGATCACCTCCGGCCCCGTGCTCGACAAGCCCGGCGACCTGGCCGGCATACTCACATCGCTTGAGGAGAACGACGTGCTTTTCATCGACGAGATCCACCGCCTCAGCCGCGTGGTCGAGGAATACCTCTACTCGGCCATGGAGGACTACCGCATCGACATAATGATTGACAAGGGACCCGGTGCCCGCTCCGTGCAGCTTTCGCTCAGTCCCTTCACACTCGTCGGGGCCACCACCCGCAGCGGTCTGCTCACGGCCCCGCTCCGTGCCCGTTTCGGCATCAACGCCCATCTCGAATATTACGACCATGAGGTCCTGCGCCGCATAATCCTGCGCAGTGCCTCGCTGCTGGGCATCCGCTGCACATCCGAGGCCGCCGGCGAGATAGCCCTGCGCAGTCGCGGCACGCCGCGAATCGCCAACGCCCTCCTGCGTCGTGTGCGCGACTTCGCCCAGGTCAAGGGCTCCGGCGCCATCGACATCGCCATAGCCCGCTACGCTCTCGAGGCGCTCAACATCGACCGCTACGGACTCGACGAGGTCGACAACAAGCTGCTGCGGACCATCATAGAGAAGTTCAAGGGAGGTCCCGTAGGCCTCACCACAATTGCTACGGCCATGGGCGAGGATCCCGGCACCATCGAGGAGGTCTACGAGCCCTATCTCATCAAGGAAGGCTTCATCAGGCGCACCGCCCGCGGCCGCGAGGTCACCACACTGGCCTACGAGCACCTCGGCGCCGCGCGCCACGGCATGGACGGCCTCGGATTATTCGGATGATATGGCAGGTATAAAGTCATTGGCAAAGGACACCGCCGTCTACGGCGTGTCGTCCATCATCGGGCGGTTCCTCAACTGGTGCCTGGTCCCGCTCTATACATTCACTTTCGCCCAGGCCGAGTACGGCGTCGTCACCTTCGTCTACGCCGTCGTCGCCCTGGCCATGATCATCCTCACCTACGGCATGGAGACAGGATTCTTCCGCTTCGCCAATCACGACCGCTGGAAGGATCCCATGGAAGTGTATTCCACTTCGCTCATCTCGCTCGGCACCACCTCCCTGCTGTTCGTCATAGCCGTGGCCCTGTTTCTTGATCCTGTCTCGCGGGCGATGGAGTGCGCCGCCCATCCGTCCTACGTCATGATAATGGCGGTATGCGTCGCCATCGACGCGTTCCTGGCCATCCCGTTCAGCTACCTGCGCTACCGCAAGCGCCCCGTACGCTTCGCCACGCTCCGTCTGATCAATATCGGTGTCAACATAGGGCTGAATCTGTTCTTCATTCTGCTCTGTCCGCGCGTGCTGATGGTCCGCTGGCCTGAGTTCACGTCCGCTTTCTACGATCCCTCCTTCGGCATCGGCTACATATTCCTGTCCAACCTCATTGCATCTGTCGTAAACATGGTGCTCATGATTCCCGAGCTTCGTGGATTCCGCTACCGTTTCAACGGGCGCCTGCTCCGCGAGATGCTTGTCTACTCCGCCCCCCTGCTTGTGCTCGGCGTGGCCGGCATCATGAACCAGACTATCGACAAACTGCTTTTCCCGACCCTGGCTGCCGCCCGCGGCAACGCCATGGAGGAACTCGGCATCTATGGTGCCAACTACAAGATCGCCATCGTCATGGTGATGTTCATCCAGGCATTCCGCTTCGCCTACGAGCCGTTCATCTTCTCGCGCAACAAGGAGGACGCCGCAGGTAAGTTCCTTGCCTACCGCGACGCCATGAAATACTTTGTCATCTTCGCACTGCTGCTCTTCCTGGGCGTCATGTTCTACATCGACTTCCTGAAGTATTTCATCTCGCCGCGCTACTTCAGCGGTCTCAGGGTCGTGCCCGTGGTCATGATGGCAGAGCTGTTCTTCGGCATATTCTTCAACCTCTCCGTCTGGTACAAGCTCACCGACCGCACCGTCTGGGGCATGTGGTTCTCGCTCATCGGCCTGGCCGTCACCGTCGCGCTCAACTGTGTGCTCGTCCCCGTCATGGGCTACATGGGCTGTGCATGGGCCTCGTTCTGCTCCTACGGCGTCATGATGGTCACAAGCTACATCGTCGGGCAGCGCAAATATCCCATCGACTATCAGTTGCCGCGGCTCTTGGTCTATTTCGGCATAGCCGCATTGCTTTATGTGCTGGGCATGTATTGTCTCAGCCCTTGGCCGGTAGTCAACTATATCATCCGCTTCTTCATACTTGCCGGTTTCGTGGCCGTCGTGCTGAGGCTCGAGCCGATACCCGTGCCTGCGCGGCTTAAACGCATTTTGCGCAAATGAAAGTAACCCTCATCAACCACAGTGACATGCTTGGCGGTGCCTCCACCGTCACCTTTGGCCTCATGCAGGCTTTGCGCGAGGCCGGAGTCGACGCGCGCATGCTTGTCGTGCACAAAGGCACCGGCTCGCCGTATGTCCATCTGGCCGCGCCCCGCTGGCGTGCCCGCATCCCGTTCCTGGCCGAACATCTGCGCATATGGACCGCCAACCGCTTTTCCCGCAGGAATCTCTTTCAGGTGTCCCTTGCTACGGACGGACTTCCGCTGAGCACACATCCGCTGGTTGAGGATGCCGATGTCGTTGTGCTCAACTGGATCAACCAGGGAATGCTCTCGCTGGCCGAGATCGAAAAAATTGCGCGCAGGAAACCTGTCGTCTGGACCATGCACGACATGTGGAACATGACCGGCATCTGCCACCATGCCTACAGCTGTCAGAACTTCCTTACCCACTGCCGCCGCGGGCCTCTGCTTGGTGCCGCGGCAGGCGGTCGCGACGCTTCGGCCCGTACTTTCGATGCCAAGATGGACCTCTACGACCGCGTGCCGATACATTTCGTAGCCGTAAGTCACTGGCTTGCCGATGTGGCTCGCCGCTCGGCGCTGCTTCGCGGCCGCGATATTTCGGTCATCAACAATCCATATGCTGTCGACGAGCTCGGCTTCAAGTCGACGGTCAACCGCGGCGAACTCGGCCTGCCGTGGAACGGCCGCATCATTCTCTTCTGCGCCGCCCGCATTGATGATCCGATGAAGAATCTTCCCGAAGCCGTCGAGGCGCTTAACACCCTTGTCGGCACCGATGCGGTTGCAGTCTTCGTAGGAGCGTGCCGCGATCCGCGCGCTCTCGACGGCCTGCGCATTCCTCACTACCACCTCGGTCCTGTCTACGACCGTAAACGTCTGCGCAATATCTTCGGCTATGCGTCCGTCGTAATGTCATCATCGGCGTTCGAGTCGTTCGGCGCCACCCTCCTCGAGGCCCAGGCCATGGGCGTCACGCCGGTCGCGCCCGCCCACGACGGCCGCGCGGACATCATCACCGACGGTGTCACAGGTTATGCTGTCGGCCCCGGCATCCGCACTCTCGGTGAGGCTCTGCGGCTGGCCTTGCGGCATCCGCTGCCCGCTGCTGCCTTGCGTGCCGCCGCCGAGCGCTATTCCTATCCTGTGATCGCCCGGAAATATATCGATCTGTTCGACCGCATCACTGCAGGTTGAACGGTCCACATATACAGCATTTTAAACATTGGTTAATAAATACTAATAAATGCTAAATCACCCTTTCGGCGTTTTGATATTATGCGCCGTGTGATTACCTTTGCATGTGTGTTTTTTATAGTATTAGATTAAGATAAAGGTTTAAATTGGAAAGCTAAGTTGTGAAACTTGGCTTTTTTTCATTTCAGCCCCTCCATCCCGTCCGATCCATAAAAACGGCGCATGATAAAAAGCTGCTTTTACAGGGAAAGCAGGCGTCCACGCCTGCGCCCTCAACCCGCATGGCTGCCGGGCCGTGCGACCCTCGGGTACCACCCCGCGGAGAGTGAGTGAGGCCGTCGGCTTTTTGCATATCACGGGAGTATTGAATAAAAAAGCGCCGGGGGGACGTGCCCGCGGCGCTTGGGGATGACAGTAGTCTTACCAGGATTCGAACCTGGACAGACAGAACCAAAACCTGTAGTGCTACCATTACACCATAAGACTGTCTGTGTATGCCGCCGTATGACCGGACGGCGCTGCAAAGGTAGTCAATTTTGCGTTAGCTGGCAAGTTTTCAGAAGCTTTTTTGTTTTTTTGACTGTCCGGCGGTTCCGGCTGCGGCTTTCGTTGGCTGTTTTTATTCGCCTTCTATCACCCACGCGACCGGGTCGGCGGGACAGTAGTATGCGCAGGCGCCGCAGCCTATGCAGTCGTCGAAGCGCAGGGTGGGGAGCCGCCGTGGACGGTCATCGGCCGTGTGTCCGTCGGGGATTATGCGTATGGCGCGCACCGGACACCGTCGCTCGCAGATGCCGCATGCCTCTCCCCGGCTGTATTCGATGCAGTCCGAGGCTATGATGCGGGCTTTGCCGATTATCCACCGGTGCTTTTCTGTGACAGTCAGGCGTTCAAGGGCGCCCGTGGGGCATACGTCGGTACATTTGACACAGTCGTACAGGCAGGCGCCGTGACTGAAATCAAGCACCGGATGCAGCATCTTGCGCAGACCGAGCTCGCTCACCGATGGCTTGATGATGCCTGTCGGACAGGCCGACACACAGATTCCGCAGCCTGTGCACCGCATCTGGTAGTCGCGCCGCGATTGTGTGCCTGGTGGCGTCACGGCGTTGAGCTGTCTCTCGCTTGGCCATCCGGCCATGGCCTGCAGCGACGCCGGAGCCGCTATCGCCGCCAGGAAGGCGCGCCGGTCAAGCGTCTTTACGGTGGCATCGGCAGCCACGGTCGGCTGCATCAGCGGCATCTGCAGTTTGTGGCGTCCGCGGCGCAGGGTTATGGCGCCGTTGGGGCATGCGGCCGTGCAGTCCATGCACACCACGCAGCGGCTCAGGTCTATGGTATGGGCCGACGGATCTATGCACTCGCTTTTGCAGCGGCTCACACACAGCCCGCAGCCCGTGCATTTGTCAGTGTTGATGTCGACGTGGAAGAGCGAATATCTCGACAGCTCCCCGAGTACGGTACCCACCGGGCAGATGGTGTTGCATAGTCGCCGTCCGCGGGTGAGAGCGATCCAGGCCACCACAAGCAGGGTCCCGGCGGCGAACACTGCGCCGAGCACGCTGAAAGCGGCTGGGCGTACAAAGGGCAGTGTCAGGTACGAGGCGATGCGGCTGAAAGCCGAAGCGGGGTCAGCCAGATAGGCCGCTGCCGGGAATTCGAGCGCGAGGCATACTATGGCCACTATCACCACCGACCGCCGCAGCGTCGTCGATGGCGCCCGGTAGAAGAATCCGAGACGCCGCCGCCGGCTCACGGCGGTCAGGCAGTCCTGGAGTGTCCCCAGCGGGCATGCCGTTGAGCAGTAGATGCGGCCCAGCAGCAGTGCCGATACCGACCAAAGAAGCAGCCACCCGAACGAGCAGGCAAGCAATGCCGGCACTATCTGCCAGCGGCTGAACAGGCAGTCGTAGCCCAGCCCCACGGCCACGCCGCAGCTGATCATGACCAGCAGTGAGATGGCTATGCGGCAGAGGCGGAGTTTCCGGTAACCTGAGGCCGTTATTTTCATGGTCGCGAATTTAAGCATAAATTTCCTAATGCGCAATTCGGACGCTAAAATTGCGTCGCCCGTCACCGGTAGCGCTCCATAAAAAAAGAGCCGGCCTTCTCACGAAGACCGACCCCATCACACAAATCAACTTATGAAAAATTATTGTTTCTATCCCCGGCGGATTAAAGTGAACCATAGGTGCCGCCGGTTTTGCTTTCAGTCTGTATCAGAACGGAGGCCGTCCGCCTCGCGGTGCTCCCGGCGGTGGGCCGCCCGGGCCGCCGGGCCCGTCGGGGCCTCTGCGGAATTCATTGCGGTCCTGGGGCATGTTGCCCTTGCCGAAGGTGTTGAACTTATAGCTCAGCGTCACCATCACATATCGTCCGAGTGAGTTGGTGCGGATATCGTCGATATAGTTGGCCGTGACCGTGCGGCGGATGTTGCTCTGCTGCCCCAGTATGTCGTAGGCCTTGAGCGAGAGCGTCAGTGAGCGGTCGCGCAGCATCTCGTAGCTGATCGATGCATCCCACTGCCAGCGGTTCTCGTCGAAGCCGTTGGCATAGCCGCGCGTGGCGGTGAAGCTCAGGTCGGAGTTGAGGACGATGCCGAAGGGCGCCGTGTACGACAGGTAGAGATTGCCTCCGTAGGAGTGCACGGTGCGGTCGCCCGAGTCCTGTACAGAGTTGTTGACAGTCTGCAGGGTGTACCGCGGGCGCAGTTCGGCCTCGAAATAGTCGGGGCGGAACGCCAGCCCCGGCCGCAGGTCGAACTGGAACGACTGCGAGCGGTTGCGCTGCCCGTTCGTGAAGCCGACGGCGTTCGAGAAGTACAGCATGGCGTGGTTGTTGAAGGTCCAGTGCTTGTTGCGGAACGGGAACGACACCATGTTCATGGCCCTGACGTTCCACACCCCGTTGACGTTGGCGTACGTCGTGGTGCGGCCGCCGGTAGTGGGGTCGAATGAGGTTTTCGACACGATCGAGTTCTGCACCACCCGGGCGTCGAGCATTGCCATGACTGAGCGCTGCGCCTCGGCCGAGAAGTTGTTGTAGCGCACGCGCAGGTTGTGCGTGAATGTCGGGTCAAGGTCCGGGTTACCGATCACTATGTTCAGAGGATCGCTTACGTCGGCCACCGGCTGCAGCTGGGTCATCGACGGCTGCGACGAGCGTCCCATGTAGTCCACGTTGAGGCCCTGGCTTTTCGACGGCTTCCACCGGTAGCGCAGGTAGGGCGCGTAGTTGAGCACATTGCGGCGCGGTATGTTGCGCTCGGAGTTGATCAGGTCGGTCGACTTCGAGCTTTGCGGTACCAGCGACAGGCCCACGTCGATTGTCTGCTTGCGCGACACGTGCTTGAAGCCGGCGCGGATGTCCTGGTTCATGTATTCGTTGCGGAACTGGTTCGACAGGTCGTCGCTGAACACCAGCGACGGGTCGACGATCGCAGGACCGTCCCACCCTTCGGGGAACGATACGGGATGGTCGTACACGAGTTTGTCTGCGTCGTTCCATCGGTACTGGAAGCGGTAGGCCACTGTCAGGAAATTTCCGTTGGCCGGATTGCCCAGCGGCTCGGTCCAGCTCAGACGCGCCGATACGTTGTTGGTCAGCGTGCGCGAGGTCGAGAACTGGTCGTAGAGATCCACGGAGTCGTTGTAGTTGTAGAACTGGTTCCATGAATACGTGTCGCTCTGTTCCTCGACATTGCTGTAGCTGTAATTGGCGAATACCGACATCGAGCGGCCCGGACGGGAGCGGAAGCGGTGGTTGTAGATCAGCACGCCCGAAGCTTCCCACGAGTCGCCGCGCGATGCCGAGCGGTTCACCGACCGTGTGTAGGGATCGGCCCCGTCGGCCCCTCCCGAAGTCAGCGATGAGTCGCGCGACCATGAGTTGTTGTGGTTGTAGCTGAAGCGCGGACGGAAGTCGACGGTGTTCAGCGAGTCGGGCTTCCACTGTATGCGGAGGTCGGCGCGGTAGTTGTTGCCGAGGTCGCGGGCGATCTTGCCCGTCGACGAGTACAGGGAGGAGTTCTCGAGCAGATACCTGCGCGACGACTGCTGTCGCGTGTCGCGGTCGCTGCGCGAGTACATGATGTCGCCTCCGACGCGCAGCGTCTCGCCACGTCCTACGTTGAAGTTCACGCCCAGGGCCTGCGACGTCGTCACGCCGTTCTCGCCGCCGAACCGGCGGAAGCGCGAGGCCGTGCCGTCGTTGAAGCTCAGGTCATTGACGTTGTTGGCCGCCCCGATGAAGGTGATCTGGTTGCCGTTCCAGAACCGGTTGATGTTGAACTGCGCCTTGTAGCGGTCGTCGGAGCCGTAGCCGCCCTCGACCGTGCCGAACCAGCCGTTCTGCATCCCTTTCTTTACAGTCAGGTTGATCACGGTCTCGTCCTCGCCGTCATCGACTCCGGTGATTCTCGCGAGGTCGCTCTTGCGGTTGACCACCTGCAGGCGGTCGACCATCTCTACGGGCAGGTTGCGCGACGCCACGGTCGGGTCGTCGCTGAAGAATTCTTTGCCGTCGATCAGTATCTTGGTCACGGTCTGGCCGTTGGCGGTGATTGATCCGTCAGTCCCGACCTCCACGCCCGGAAGGCGCTTGAGCAGGTCTTCTACCACGGCGTTGGGGGCCGTGCGGTAGCTGTCGGCGTTGAATTCGATGGTGTCTTCTTTCACCGTGATCGGCGTCTTGATGCCTACCACGGTTGTTTCTTTGAGCATTATGGCGTCATCGGCCAGCCGGAATGGCTCGAGCGTGACCGAAGCGTTCTTTATCTGGATATCGCGTGCCTGTGTGGCGAATCCTACATAGCTTACCTCGACAATATATTTGCCCGATTTTACCGATGAAAAGCTGAAGCGTCCGTCCTCCGACGATACGGTGCCGGTGATTGCCGCGCTGTCAGCCGCTGCAAGCAGCCGTACCGACGCGCTCGGCAGCGACTCGCCGTTTGTGTCGGTGACGACACCGTTCAGCGTGTACGCCGCGGCGACAGTGCCGCCGGCTGCCAGGGCCAATACCAGGGTAAGTATTTTCATCAGATATGTCGGTTGTATGTTAATCACGCTGCAAAGTTATGCGCGTCCGTCGTATTGTGCAACTTTTATAGACAAATAGGCTGAAAATGCCGACAAACACCGCCATTTGTTAACAATCCTTATTCTACACCGTGAAATATTGCTAAAATAGGCTCTACAGGGGCCTTTGATGCAACTTTTGACGCCCGCAGACGTAATATTACCAAAGCAACAGCAGAAAGAAGTACAAATTTTGAATTAGTTTTTTCATAGGATTAGATTTTTAAGGTTTTTACGGATTGAGGCAATCGTGAGACTGCCTCTTTTCGTGTATATGATCCTATGAAATCTCGCTTTAGAAATAGTAGGTGGCGCCGACGGTCACGCGGTACTCGTGGAATGACATCTCGCTTCGGTTGAGATTCGTCAGACCAAGCGCGCAGTCGATGCTGACCGTCACCGCACCCAGCGGGGCGGCCACGCCGATCTTCCAAGCGCAGTCGAAGCGCCGCTGGCCTGCCGGACCGAAGAGGTCGAACGACGTGTCGCCGAAATTCTCCGGTTTCACCGCGTCGTCGAGGCGCACCTTGCCGCCGAAGGCATAGCTGAATTCCGGACCGGTATAGACACTCATCAGCAGCCGCTGGGCTATGTTGAAACTGTATCCGGCCACTACCGGCAGCCGCAGGCCTACCTTGTAGAGCGACGGATCCTGCTGGGTTTGCTCGTTGTCCGCGCCCATGATCGTCAGGTCGTCGTACGAATACGAATCGTAGAAGAGCGACAGTCCGGGCTCGAGGTAGAAGCCCCGGCCGAGCCATATGTTGCACACGGCGCCGGCCGTGACGCCGTAGCCGTTTCTGAACATCTCGGTCGACACGCCGTTGCCGTGCCATTTTCCGGGAATGTTCACGTCGAATCCGGCGCGCACGCCCCATATCACCGCCTTGTCCGTCTCCTGTGCCATGGCGGCCGTCAGAGAGCATGCGGCCGCCGCGAAAGCAATTATAATTTTTTTCATAATCGATGAATCTATAGCATAATAACGGACACCTGCCATATTTATTGCCGCCGCATCGGAAAGAATCCGTACCGCCGCCCTTAATGGTACAATCGCCGCGCCGCTACAGCAGGCGGAATGAGAGGCGGTGATGAGGGCTGGAGCCCGCGGCGGCTATCGCGGCGCGGTGCGCGGCCGTCGGATAGCCTTTGTTGACCGCCCAGCCGTAGGCGGGGTATTCGGCGTCAAGTTCTGACATGATGGCGTCGCGGGTGGTCTTGGCCATGATCGAGGCCGCGGCAATGTTGGCGAAGCGGGCGTCGCCCTTCACTACAGTGGTGTGCGGGATATCCTCGAACGGTTTGAAGCGGTTGCCGTCGACTATGATTGCGCCGGGACGCACCGTCAGCGCCCGCAGCGCGCGGTGCATGGCTTCGATGGAGGCATTGAGAATGTTGATTTCATCGATTTCCTGCGGGGAGCAGATACCGACGGCCCAGGCCAGAGCGTCGCGCATGATTATCAGGCGCATCTCGTCGCGGCGGTGTTCGGTAAGTTTCTTCGAGTCGATCAGCCACGGATGCGAGTAGCCGTCGGGCAGGATGACGGCTGCCGCGACGACGGGGCCGGCCAGACATCCGCGCCCGGCTTCGTCGCATCCGGCCTCGAAGCGCCCGGCTTCGAGGCACGAAGGCAGCGGCGACGGTGCGTTACGCAATGGTCCGCAGATCTATGACGCGCTCCACCAGGAAGAGTTTCTTGATGTCGCTGCGCCGGATTTCCATATCGTCGTAGGCCGGATTCTCGCTGTGGAGGATCACGATGTCGCTGTCATCGGCCTTGCGACGCAGATACTTGACCATGCGGTAGTCCTCGAGCACCACCAGATAGATCGATCCCCATGCTATGATGGAGGTGTCGCGGATCTCGCGGATCGAGATGTACGAGCCGTTGGGTACGATCGGCGTCATCGAATCGCCCGACACCTGGATTACCGGGTAGCCGGGAACTATGCCGGGAATGTCGAGATAGCCGATGATCCGGTCTTCGGCGAACATGCTGCTCAGAGGTGTGGCGCCCGCGGTGGCGTCGATGTCGTAGACGGGTGCTCCCTTTGGACGGCACGCGTCAGCCGGCTGAATGGCCGAGCCGCAGGCGGCTACGGTGTCGGGCGTCTCGGTGCGCGGAAACGGCGTTCCCTCGCCCTTGGTGAACCAGGCCTTCGATATGCCGAGATTGGCCACGAGGCGGTTTACGAAATGGTTCGTGATGGGCATGCGGCCGCTGAGCAGACGCGACATCGACGACGGATCAATATCGATCAGACGGCTGAACTGGGCCTGCGAGCGGTGCGATGAGTTTACAAGATATTTGAGGCGGTCGAGCATGGTGGCCGACGGCTGCGGCATCTCGAAGTGTTCAATGAGGCTTTCCATATTGTTGAATTTTGTTGCAAAGCTACAATCTTTATTTTGTAAATGCAAGCAATCCCATGTTTTTTTATCGCTATTTTGTGGAAAAATTGTCTGTGACACATTATTTTGTTAGATTTGCACAGATAAACTGAAAGATTATGACTAAGATTGCATTGCGTCTGCTTGCCATGCTGTTGGTGATGTCGGTGTCGTGCTCATGCTCGCGCACCGCCCAGGACAGTTCCGTGCCGGTCGCCGAATCGGCCACACTGCTCAATATCGACGACCGCCCCGGATATGTGGCCGTTGAGGTTTCCGTTCCCTGGGACGGAGGCACGGTCGTGGGCCGCTACGCCCTCGTGCCCCGCGGCACGCATCCGCAGGTCCCGGCCGACAGTTTCACGGTCGTCGAGGTACCGCTGGAACGCTCGGTCGTGTATTCGATGGTGCATACATCCGCTATCGACGAACTTGGCCGCACCGATGCGGTGGCCGGCGTGGCCGACGCCGCTTATTTTGCACCTGACGATCCGATGAAGATCCGCCTCGACGCCGGTCAGGTTGCCGATATAGGTTCGTCTATGGCTCCGTCGGTGGAGAAGATCATATCGCTCGGTCCGGATGCGATACTGCTCTCGCCTATGGAAGGGGCCGAACCCGGTCCGGTCGTCAATGCCGGCATTCCTGTGATTTACATGTCCGACTATCTCGAGCCCGATCCGCTGGCGCGGGCCGAATGGCTGCGTCTGCTCGGACTCCTTTACGGCGAGCCGCAGGCGGCCGACTCGATATTCGCCGGTGTCAAGGCCGAATACGGCCGTCTGAGCCGGATGGCCGGCAACAGCGCCACGCGTCCGGCGGTCATCACCGAGCGCCCTTATGCCGGTGTGTGGTACATGCCCGGCGGAGCGAGCTACAAGGCGCGCATGCTGGCCGATGCCGGAGCCTCATTCCCCTGGGCCGACGAACCTACGTCCGGCTCGCAGCAGCTTGCCGTCGAGGCCGTCGTGGCGCGGGCGGCCGGAGCCGATTTCTGGCTGCTCAACGAGGGCGGCGATACCGATGCCGCACGTCTTGAGGCCGACATGCCTCACGCACGGGCGTTCGCTGCATTCCCCGATGGAGTCTACGTGTGCAACACGCTTGCCACGCCGATGTTCCGCGACATAGCCTTTCATCCGGAGCGCGTGCTCGCCGACATGGTATGCATATTCCATCCCGAACTGATGCCGGACTATAAATTACGTTATTACAGACCTCTGAAATGACAGCCAGGACGCGGCAGGCATTCGCTTTTACGGCTATGGCCGCGGTGCTCGTCATCGCGGCCGCAGGTTGCCTGCTCGTGGGCGCGGCCGATATTCCGTGTCGGGCTGTGCTCGACATCCTCACAGGTCATGGCTCCGGCAACCATGCCTGGGACTATATCGTACTCGAGACGCGTCTGCCGTCGATGGTGACGGCAGCCCTTGCCGGGATGGCTCTGTCGGTGGCCGGACTGCTGATGCAGACCACTTTCGACAATCCCCTGGCCGGCCCGTCGATTCTTGGCATCTCGACCGGATCGTCGCTCGGCGTTGCCATAGTTGTCATGGCGCTCGGTGCCGTGGTCGGGCTGTGGAGCCGAGCCGCGGTGGTGGCCGGAGCGCTTGCCGGCGCATTCGCCGTGATGCTGCTGCTGACGGTCATGTCGGCTCTGCTGCGTTCGTCGGTCATGCTGTTGATTGTCGGCATACTGATCGGATATCTGGCCTCGTCGGCCATATCCCTTCTCAACTTTTTCGCTACCCGCGAGAGTGTCCATACCTTTGTCATATGGGGTCTGGGCAGCTTCGGAGGGGTCACTTCGGCCGAGCTTCCGGTGTTCGCCGTGCTCACACTCGTCCCCGCGCTGCTTTCCGGTCTATATGTCAAGTCTCTCAATGCCCTGCTGCTCGGCGAGCGGTACGCGGCTTCTGCCGGAGTCAGCCTCCAGTCCACGCGCCGCGGGCTGCTGCTGCTGTCGGGCACACTGACGGCTGTCGTGACGGCCTGGTGCGGCCCGGTCGGTTTCATCGGCCTGGTCGTGCCGCATATAGCCCGCCTGGCGCTTCATACCTCCGATCACCGGCGGCTGATGCCCGCTACAGCGCTTGCCGGCGCCGCCGTCGGGGTAGTGTGCCTGCTGGCGTGCATAGCACCCGGCACCCGCGGCATCATACCGCTCAATGCCGTCACGCCTGTCATCGGCGTGCCGGTCATCATATACATCATAGTGCGTCGCCGCTCGATCTTCTATTTCAACTGATATGGTTCTGACTGCTGAAAATCTGACTGTGGGATATGGCCGCCATGCCGTACTGGCCGATGTCTGTGTCGAGGCCGCGGCGGGTACGCTCACGGTACTCATCGGGGCCAACGGCAGCGGCAAGTCGACCCTGCTGCGCACCCTCACCGGATCGCAGGCTCCGCTCTCGGGCAGGATTCTGCTCGACGGCGACGATCTGCATCGTCTGTCGGCGGCTGAGCGTGCCCGGCGTCTGGCCATAGTGCTGACCGACCGCACCGGTGGCGGCGGCCTGCGGCTGGATGAGCTTGTGGCTGTCGGCCGTCATCCCTATTCAGGAGTTTTCGGGCGGCTCGGCGATGCCGACCGCAGGGCGGTGGCGGAGGCGATCGAGGCAGTCGGTCTGTCGCACAAGCGCCATGCGTTCGTGGCCACTCTCAGCGACGGAGAGCGTCAGAAAGCCATGATTGCCCGCGCCGTGGCCCAGCAGACGGGTCTGATCGTGCTCGACGAACCTACTTCCTTCCTCGACGTGGCGGCCCGCTACGAAATAATGCAGCTGCTCGATGCCATTGCGGCCTCGGGAGTGGCCGTGGTGCTCTCGACCCACGACATCGCTCCGGCCATGGCTGTGGCCGACCGCCTGTGGGTGATTGCTGACGAAAAGCTGCATACAGGCGATTTTTCCGGGATTGCCGCCTCGGGTATCCTCGACCGGGTATACCGGGGTGTTTCCTTCAACCATGAATTCAATGATTTCCGACCATGCGACAATCTTTCCTTCCGTTCGCAGTAGTTGTGCTGCTGGTAGCCTGCGGTAAGGCTGTGCCTGCACCGGCTGCTTCCGGACAAGTCTCTCCGGCCGACTCTGTGTATACTCCCGAGCCCGCGTCGCCCGACACGGCCACGCTGACTGTGGCCTTTGCCGGGGATATGATGCTCGGCACCACTTTCCCCGATTCGGTTCACGACACCCATCTGCCGGCCGACCGCGGTCGCCGTCTTTTCGACCATGTGGGCGAGATCACGCGCCGGGTCGACATCGCGGGTGCTAACCTCGAGGGCTCATTCCTCGAAGGGCCGGGCCGCCGCCGGAAGATGACCAATCCCAATACGTATTTCATTTTCCGCATGCCACCCGATTTCGTCGACCGCTTCGACGAGGCCGGATTCGACGTGCTCGGCATAGCCAACAACCATATCAACGACTTCGGTCAGCCGGGTCGTTCGTCGACCATGGCCACGATCCGCGGCGCGGGTCTTTCGGTAGTCGGCCTCAAGGACAGCTGCGAGACCGCCGTGTTCGAGCGCAAGGGACTCAGAATCGGTGTGACGCAGTTCGGGCACGGCGACAACAATCTCGATGTGACCGACCTCGACGAGCTGCGGCGCGTTGTGCGCGACCTCGACAGCCGGTGCGACATAGTCATTGTGTCGTTTCACGGCGGAGCCGAGGGCGGTTCGCTCACTCACGTGCCGTTCAAGCCTGAGGTCTATGTCGGCGAGCAGCGCGGCGATGTGGCCGGATTCGCCCGTGCGGCAGTCGATGCCGGAGCCGATCTGGTGTTCGGCCACGGGCCGCACGTGCCCCGCGGAGCCGAACTCTACCGCGACCGCCTCATAATGTACAGCCTCGGCAACTTCTGCACACCGTTCCGTATCTCCGTGGCCGGCAACTGTGGCCTGGCGCCTCTGCCCGAAGTGCGCATAGCCCGTGACGGCTCGTTTATCGAGGGCCGCATCCACTCGTTTGTCCAGATCCGTGGTCGTGGTCCGCAGCCCGACAGCACGCATCGCGCGGCCTCGCTGATCCGCCGCATGTCGGCCGAGGATTTTCCTGCGTCGCCTCTGTGCATCACCGCCGACGGCCTGCTCCTGCGCAAATAATTTTTACCAACAATGTCAATGTGCTCCGGGGATATGGGGATTAATACTCGGGTTACGGGGTCTCGGATCTGTGGGGGTTGCCCGGCGGATTGAAGCTGTTGGCTTTTTTTGACGTCGGGATGTGCTCGGGAGGTTACTTGGCCCGGGTCTCCTGTGTTTGAATCGGATTCATATGGCTGTATCAGATTAATAAGGTTAAAAACTAATGGTGGTTAATAAATAAGTCGGGTTAATTTCTAAGTGAGTTTTAAATAGGTTGGGTTAAGATAAGGTTAATAAATAAAGGTTTTCACATCAATCACGCCGCAAAGTTACAATACAAATTTTAAAACTGCAATAAAAATTGTAGTTTTTTTGAGATGTGGCGTGATTTTTAACATTTCGCGGGTGGCGGGAGTGTTCGTATAGGGAATGCGGTGAGAGTCACGGCATCGCCCGCGCTGCGGGCTCTGTTCTACGATGATGCGTTGTCCGTGGGCTCGCCCTACGGGCTTTACCCACGGTTATGAACAGCCACGCCTGCTCCGCAGGCTGGTCGGTCGCAGGCGGTTTTATTTCAGGTTGGTGGGGTCCCAGCGGTAGAGTTTGTCGGAGGGGCGGATTTTGGCGGGGACGGGGATGGAGAAGGCGTCGCCCTTGACGGCTTTGTCGACTGACTTGCAGCCTACCATGATGGAGTCGACGGTGATCATCAGCGCGCCGGTAGTGGGGCCGGTGATGACTATTTCGTCGCCGACATGGAGTTCGCCGGCTTCCATGAGGAATTCGCCCACGCCGATGCGCGAGAAGTATTTGACTCCCTTGGCCACGTAGTGTTTGACGCGTGTGGCCGACGAACCGTATTTCGACGACCATTCGCCGAGGCGCTGTCCGAGGTAGTAGCCGTCCCAGAATCCGCGGTTGAAGATGCGTGCGAGGCGTTCGTCCCAGCCGCGGACGGCCTCGTCGGTGTACGTGCCGTCGCAGATTGCCGTGATGGCCTCGGAATAGCATTCTACGGCAGTAGCGACGTACTCGGGACCGCGTGCTCGTCCCTCGATCTTGAATACGGTAACACCGGCGTCGATCATGCGGTCGAGGAAGTGTATGGTCTTCAGGTCCTTGGGCGACATGATGTATTTGTTCTCGACGTTGAGTTCGTCGCCTGTCTCGAGGTCGGTGACGCGATAGCCCCGGCGGCAGATCTGAGTGCATCCGCCACGGTTGGCGCTTGAATTCATTTCGTGGAGGCTCAGATAGCACTTGCCGCTCACGGCCATGCAAAGGGCTCCGTGGCAGAACATCTCGATGCGGACGAGTTCTCCGCGGGGGCCGCGGATGTCCTGATCGCGGATGGCGTCGCTTATAGCCCTGACCTGGTCGAGCGACAGCTCGCGGGCAAGCACCACGACGTCGGCCCACTGTGCGTAGAAGCGCACGGCCTCGATGTTGGAGATGTTGCACTGGGTGGATATGTGCACTTCGACGCCGCGTGATCGGGCGTAGAGGATGGTGGCGATGTCGCTGGCAATGACGGCGGTGATGTCGCTGTCGGCCACGGCGTCGATGATCTCGCGCATGCGTGCGAGGTCATCGTCGTACATGATAGTGTTGACCGTCAGATAGGTCTTGACGGCAGCGGCGTTGCAGCGTGCGGCGATGTCGCGCAGGTCGTCGAGTGTGAAGTTGGCCGACGAGCGCGAGCGCATGTTCAGGCCCTGGACGCCGAAGTATATGGCGTCGGCGCCGGCGGCGAGGGCGGCCGAAAGGGACTCGAAGCTGCCCACGGGGGCCATTATTTCGAAATCTTTGCGGTTCATGAGCGGAGTGGGCTGTTTTTTAGCTGTAATAGCTGTGTTGTTTATACACCAAAACCCGACAGCCGCTGGCGGCCGTCAGGTGACGGTGATGGGTTCGGGTCTGATTCTGACCGCCCGTATTATTCAGCAGCGGCTTCGGCGGGAGCTGCGGGAGCAGCCGGAGCGGCAGCGGGAGTCTGAGCCGGAGCAGCGGGCGCGGTCTCGAACTGGTTGGCGGGTACAGAAGGCTGGCTGGCGGGAGCCTCGCTGCGGATAGCAGTGTGGCTGTCGCTCTTGGGCATGGTGTAGGCCGATGCTACGGAGAGCACGACGATCAGTGCGGCAAGTGTCCAGGTGGTCTTCTCGAGGAAGCTGTTGGTCTGACGCACGCCCATCACTGAGCCTGCATTGCCGAACTGCGACGAAAGGCCGCCGCCTTTTGATTTCTGTATCAGCACGATGCCGATGAGAAGCACCGCTACGATAACGGTCAAAACGATGATTACTACGTACATATCTGTCTTTTGGTTTATTCTTTCTCCGGATTCCGCGCCCGGGCTGCATAGCTCTGGTTGATCATCAGCTTGCGCAGAAACCGCAATTGGTCTGCAAAGTAAACACTTTTTTCCGGATAATTCAAATTTAAATTGCTAATAATTTCATAAGCGCGGTCGTAGCGGCCCTGTCTTATGAATATTTTGGCAAGACTTTCGCTCAAGAGGCCGTCGGCGGCCGG
>OLSQ01000443.1_pt1 | contig 40767 bp, 32 predicted proteins | sample 1672561 | NCBI WGS metagenome assembly OLSQ01 (sample SAMEA3136699, study PRJEB25190) | human gut metagenome | biome: human gut; feature: human-associated habitat; material: faeces | place: Austria | collected 2013
GCTCATTGCAGCATCATATCCAAAACCTTTATTGTACGTGTCAATCGGCAATGATGGTGGCGGTCGAGTCATTATGACAAAATATCGTAGTGACGTGGAAAAAGGACTCATTAAGGTTAAAAATCTTCGCAACGATATGCCAGTAGGCGGCAAGATTAAAGAAACATCTTGTGACAAACTTGCAAAATTGTTGAGAGATTTACGTGAACCTAATGCAGATAAGTTCAAGACAATAGTTATTGATACTTTTGCAGCATTGCAAGACGACTATAAAGTTTATCTTGAAACTTCAAAAGGCGGCAAAGCATTGTCAATGCAAGAATGGGGCGATGTTGCAAAGATGGTTCTTAGCTTGAAAGACAATATGAAACGTTTTTCGGAAGAACAAGGTGTAACATTTGTATGGATAACTCACACGAGTGAGCAAGAACTTACTGAAACCTCAGGTCTTAACAAAGAGATACGAATTATACCTGACCTCACAATTAAGACAGGTATTAAATGTATGAAAGATGCAAGCAATATATTCTATTGTTGCAGAAAGACTTGTCTTAATGACAAAGGTGAAAAAGAAGTAAAGTTCCTTACTTATGTTGGACCGCATCCTTTGATGGACACAGGTACAAGGGATATGCTTCTTGAAACCGGTGAGTTCATTGAGGACTTTAACTATGATAAGTGGCAGGCTTTGATTAAAGCAGGCGTACTCGATGAAACAAAAGTATTGACTCCAGAAGTTAATACATCAACTGAACCAAAAGATGATGAAACATCTGATGAAAACTAAAAATAAATTATAAAGGAGTAACAACAATGATTGAAAAGTTTAGTGATTATGAAAGCGTAGGTTTTCTTAACAAAGAAGGCGACTTCGATTTTGAAGTTAAAAGTGCAGAACTTACTGAAAGTAAAAGAGGCTCTTTGATGGTAAAACTTGAAGTTGAAAGTAAACAAGCTGGCAAGTCCACATTGTATCACACTCTTGACCCTAAGGCAAGATGGTCGTACAATAACTTGATTAAGGCTTGCTTGCATGACAAACTTGATACACCTGAAAAAGTTGAGGCCTTTGAACTTGACTACGAGACGATTCACAATGAACTCGTAGGTAAACATTTTATCGGTCACGTTGAGATTGAAAGCTATACGAAAGAAGTTAAAGTTCCTCTCGACGACGGTACCTTTGATACAACCGAGGAAACTGTAGACAGTTACAAAATTAAGTCTTACAAGCCCGTTGTATAACCCTCCTGACGACCTGGGCAAGTCGTTAAACTACTCAGGAGTGTCCATGCCTTGCGAAAGCTAAAGTTGGAAAGTTATAAGGTAAAGCGCGACCTTGCTTATTTGCTAAACTGCGCAAGTTCATAAGTGCTCCTGAGCAAGAGCTTAAACTGCTCACACTTATCCATTCCCGGTTAAGTGAAACGAACCGCGTGATACGCTATATGCTAGTATCACCAATATGAGCCCGACTATTAGCCCGGCTCATATTTGCTCAAGTAATCCAACGGCAGAGATAACGGACTTAAAATCCGTAAAGTACGAGTTCGAATCTCGTCTTGAGCACCATAATAAAACAACGGAGGCAACAATGGCACAGACTGAAAGAGAACGAAAGGTACAAGAACGAACATTAGCCGTAGTAAGAAAATACGGAGGCTATGTTTATAAAAATGCACAAAATATGTATACAGAAAAAGGTAGACCTGACTTAACGGCTTGTATACCTGCTAAACTTTCTAAACTTGTAGAGATATTTGGAGAGGATGCTACAGTAGGACTATTTGTAGGGTTAGAGATTAAACGTGATTGTGACCATGGTTATGGTACTACTGAAGCACAAGAAGTAGTAGGTCGTAAAATTAAGAAGGCATATGGACTGTGGTTATCAATAGATGACCCTCTTGTAGTAGAAGCCTTAATGATTAAACTCAAAGGAGACGACGATGTTATACAGTGAATACTTAGAAAATAGAAAGCCGTACCAAGAATACGGCTATTGGTTTTTATTAGAGCGTAAACACGCTTGTTTATTTTATAAACCCGGCAAAGGCAAGACTTATCCTTGCGTAGATGCTATACGAGATGTTGATAAAGCACTTGATGGTAAAGCAAGAGTACTTATTTTGTCAACAGCAGATGCCGTGAAAAATATGTGGAATGCTGAAATAGAGCCACAAGGAATACTACCTAAAAATACAGTTATTATGAGTTTCACTGCTGCTATACAGGATAAAACTAAGCCTAAACTTTTAGGTATACAATGGGATGTCATAGTTGTTGATGAGTGCCATAAAATTAAATCGCATAACTCGCAAATAAGTAAACTTGTATTTATGTTATCTAAAAAGGCAACTTATGTATGGGGTTTAAGTGGTACACCTCGCGGCAACAACGACCTTGATATATTTTGTCAATTCCATAATATGCATATAAGCGAATGGGGTGATATTAAATATACACAATTTGTACAACAATGTTGCATACTTGATAACAAGTATTTTGGTGGTCGTATGATACAACAACCAGTAGGAATCAAAGAACAATATCAACCTGGTTGGCAACGTAACATTGCGATGTATACACAAAGAGTAGAGTACGATGATGAAGACAATATGCCTAACCTTAACGTCAACGTGGTTAGATTGCCTTATACTCCTACAAAAGAATATTTGCAAGCTGAACAAGGTGTTGTGAGTGTCGGTGATTATGAAACTACTATGACTAAACTTGCAGCAATTACAAAGTTGCATCAAGCCGTAAATGGTTTCTTGTATTTGACTGATGATGTTGAGGCTAAAAGAGAAGTTTGGCACATTGAAAGAAACAAGAAGCTTGACTGGTTAAATGACAATCTTACTGACGAACCTACAGTTATTGTATACAGATTTGCAGAAGATTTGAATGAACTAAAACACGAGTTTGGTCTTTCAAGATGGACTGAAAACATCGACGACTTTAAGTCTGGCAAAGCAAATTTGTTATTCTTGCAATGTTCAAGATGCGAATCATTTAACTTGCAAATGTGTCGCAGAATTATATTTTATACACTTGATTATAGTTATATTAAGTATAATCAAATGTTACATAGAGTATGGCGTATGGGACAAGATAAACCTGTACAAATAGATATACTCATATTTGATGATACAGTAGAATCTAACATTTGGAAGGCTGTAGAAAATAAAGAGAAAATGGCAGACTTGTTTATGTCAATAAAAGGAGCAATTTAATGGACGAGAATTTAGCAAGACTTAATAAAATCTATCCTAATGGACAATTTGCATTGATTCCTAAATACAATGAAGAACAATGGAAGGATAGGGAATATGACAGTGCTCTTGATACAAAAGCGGCAATCAATAAATGGAAAAGTAAACCATTGTGTTATGAAGAGGCTTGTAAAGCTGTCGAAGAAGGTTATCGTATAGGTTGGATTGTCCCTAAAGGTTATGTAGTGATTGATGTTGATAACGGTGATGATGACCGTTCACAAGAATACCTTGAAAGATTGCTTAGAAAATGGGAAGTTAAATACTCTTATAATTATACCAGTAGAGGTATACACATATTGTTTAAGGACCCAAGTGAAAGCATTAAGTCAGATAGTCACACTAAATGTCCTATAAACATAATGATTGATACTCGTGCTAACAACACGGGTTATATCATTTTACCTTGTAATGACCCTCATCGTGAATGGGGTAAATGGAATGACTATGTAGAGGATATTCCATACTTTATGTATCCTTGTATTAAAGATACTACACCTTCTTTTATAGGAATGGTCAATGGTGATGGTAGAAACGAGGCATTGTTTAAGTGGCGCACTAAACTTGAACAAAGTCAAAAGTTGTCTGCTGAACAGGTTGAGAAATGTATTCGTATTATAAATGAGAATATGTTTGATGAACCTATGCCTAACAATGAGTTGTTTAAGACGGTTCTTAGGTCTCGTGATAAAGTAGATAAGAAACTTCTTGCAGAAACAAAAGAGAATGTTTATAACAAGCTGGCTGATGAAATTATAGGACAGTATGATATAATATCACGTGGCGATTATTTTTATAAGTTTAACGGAGTCTATTACAAGTCTATGGACCCTATTGAACTTGAAAAGATGATACACTTTGAATACAACAAAAATATAACTAAGGCAGGACGAGCTGAGGTTATGGAATTTATCAAAGTTAAAACACAAGTATCACCTGACGAGTTCGACAAAGATTGGCATAAGATTGCGTGTAAAAATGGTATACTTAATCTTGTGACAGGTGAGGTTGAGATAGCAAATAAAACGGAAATAAATACAATATACATTCCGTGGGAGTACAATCCTGACCCTGTTTATTCACCAAGAATAGATGAGTTTATGAAACAAATAACCGGCGGTGATATAATTAAAATGGAATTTTTGTATCAAATTGCAGGTTATTGCTTATTGAAGAAAAACTTGTTTCAAAAGTTCTTTATCTTCCAAGGTGAAGGTGGTACAGGTAAATCGACATATCAAGAACTTATCCATATGTTGGTTGGTGGCGATGAGAATTGTTCACATATTGCTCTTGCAAACTTTGACAAGGACTATTATCTTGCAGGACTGGTATCAAAACTAGTTAACCTTGACGATGATGTTGTTGACGGTAAGATGCTTGAAAACACAGGTCGATTCAAATCTGCAGTTGCAGGTAATGAAATTGAAGCAAGACAAATATATCGTGAACCGATACAATTTAAGCCTTTTGCGACATTGATGTTTAACTGCAATAGATTGCCGAGAATTATGGATAAGACATCAGGTTTGTACAGAAGAATGATACTTGTTGAACTTAACCAAAAGATTCTTAAACCTGACCCGTTATTTATAAACAAGGTAAATGACACTGATATGGAATACTTCTTGTTTAAGGCAGTTGAAGGTATTAAAGTTGCAATAGAAGAAGGTCACTTCCGTATTAATTATAGTGAAGAAAAACTTATAAATATATTCAAACGTAGACAGAGTGCAATCAATGAATGGCTGTATGAAAATGATATTTGTCTTAAAGATTTGCATAATGTTGCGTGCAATCCATTGTATAAACAATTCTCTGCTTGGTGTGAAGATAACGGATACAAAAAGGTATGTTCAAACTTCAGTTTCAAAGAAGATATATGTGCGTTATACGATGTAGAAACACAGTTCAAGACTGTAGACGATAGACCTACACCTATAGTAATATTCTACAAAAGAGGGGAATTTGACCCTGACTACAAACCGTTTTAAGGAGGCAATTATATGAAAATGAGATTTTTTGACTTTGAGGTATTTCCTCATTGGTGGTGCTGTGTATTTGGTGATATGCCAGATGACTTGAATGATATAAGCATAGACCTTAAAGATAACTTCAAAGTAGTAACAAGTAACGATTTTAATGCAAGAGATAACCTTATGAATATGTTTTTCGAGGAAGATTATGTTCTTTGTGGTTATAATATTAAAAGATACGACCTTGCAATCGCAAATGCTATATATCAAGGATTCACACCTGAACAAGTTAAAATCGTCAATGATATAATAATCAATCCTGGTTGTGCATATAGTACAAAAGAACATATCAGACTTCAGTCATTTGCTAATAAAAAATTAAACGGTTTTGTGTATCAAGATTTGATGGACGATGGTGAAGGTTCTCTTAAAGAAAAAGAAGCCGTAATGGGACTTAACATTCTTGAAAGTGATGTAGACTTCAACAAAGAAGATTTGACTGACGAGGATATTGCCGACGTCATTTATTATTGTAAACAGGACGTTTATGCGGCTATGTACTTTTATAAAGATGTTGTACATCCTTACACATTGACTAAGCTTGCTATGGGCAAAAGATTCAATATACCTGAAAAGACGTGTAGAACTAGTACAAATGCTCGATTGGTTGCAATAGCACTTAAAGCCAAAAGACGTCCATTCGCTGATGCAGACAAGATTGAGATAGAACTTCCTAAAAAGATTAGGGACTATTGTTATGAGAATGTTCCATCTAAAATCTTACAACAACTATTGACTAGTACTGATAGTTTACACGTTAAATTGTTTGATAATGAAGTAGATTACGGTAACGGTGGTATTCACAGTGTATTTGATACAAACTTGTATATTGAGAGTGATGACGAGTATACTTTGATTAACGTAGATGCTACATCATATTATCCGTCAATGTTGATACAATTTGATTGTTTGAGTAGATGCGTTGAAGATAGACAAGTATTCATTGATATTTTCGATGAACGTGTTGCTATTAAACATAAACCTAATAAAACAAAAGAGGATGAAGAACATCAAATGGCAGACAAATTAGTTCTTAATACGACGTTTGGTGCATCTGGTAATAAGTTCCTTGATTTGTATGACCCTCATCTTTGTACAAGAACTTGTAGACTTGGTCAAATATTCTTGACGGCTCTTGCTTGTAAGATGACTAAAACTATTCCTAGTATTAAGATTATACAAACTAATACTGATGGTATACTTGCATACGTGAGACGTGCTGATTTGCCTAAGGTCGAGGCTTGTATGAATGAGTGGACTGCAGTATCCGGTATCAATATGGATAGAGATGATATAGTTAAAATATGGCAACGAGATGTTAACAATTATCTTCTTGTTAAAAATGATAATGGAAAACTTAAAGTTAAACGTAAAGGTGGCTGGTTGAACGATGACTATCATAAACCTGGTTATGTTATGGTAGGTTCATTGAATGCATTTGTTTGTGCAAAGGCAGCTCAAAAGTTCTTATTGGAAGGTATTGACCCTGTAGAAACTATTATAGCAGATAAGAATGTTATGGACTTTGTTATGACTTGTAAGAAAGGTCCTAGTTATAGTAAAGTTGTACAAAGATACGCCGACGGTCACGAAGAAGAACTTTTCAAATGTAATCGTGTTATTGCAAGTAAGGATAAGTCACTTGGTAAAGTATATAAGATTAAAAAGTACAAAGATAGATTATCTTATACTCAAATGGCTGGTATCCCTGATAATTGTAGACTTATGAACGAAGCACTTGACAGTTATAAATTTGAGGATATTAAGAACGAACTTGACTATATGTTTTATGTTCAAAAGACTGCTGACTTGCTTGATATTCAGTGGAAACAAATCAAAGGCCAAGAGATAAAATATATCGATAATTTCAAATATGAATGATTTTAATATATAATAGATGATAATTAGAATCAATCTTGAATAATCTATCAAGAATCAAATATTATATATTAAAAAGAGAGGATATACTATGACGATTATAACTGATACGTACATACCGTATGAATTTACTAATAAATACGACTGTTTGAAACACATAGAATCAAGGTGTCACGGTCTTAAAAAATCATTACGGTTTATAGAAATGGATAACGAGCACCTCGAATTGAGATGCCCGTTATCAGGAGACTACATCACCGTTACCGGTGAGACAAATGAACTAAACTGGTTACACGCTGAACTTACTAAACGTAATTGGTATAGGACTAATTAAAGTAACTTTCTTTTTTAGTACTCTTATAAACATTCCTTATACCTAACTTTTTAAGGTTTGCTAGTTCAGTATCACTGGTAGTAAAATATTTACCACCTGAGTTAGTATAAACATAAATCTTTGCTGATTGAGCGTTGTCATTCATTATTCGATTGATGACGCTCTTTTTTTGTTCAGCTGTCATTTTTGAATACCTTAACTCAACATATTTGTTTGTTTTTCTATCAAGGACTTTGTAAGTCTTTTTATCGGAGAATAACTCTGACAAGTCCTTTTTATTAAGTTTTCCATAGAACTCATTGAGTTGTGCAGTTTGTTCAGCGTTGAACTTATCTATGTCTTTGTATGAACCTCTAAGTTCAACTTTGTTTACACCTTGCATTATTGCTTCTTTTTCAAGGTCACTTACTTGTGCAGGTTTGAATCTAATTGGCAATAAGCCGTTAGAAAATTCTATTGCCCAACCCCAGAAACCAGGTAAGTATTTATATTGTACATCACCTGTATACGGGTCAGTACGTTTCGGGAATGCATAAGCTATACCAGGAAGCATTTGTACAAGGTCACGTTGCATAGTTCCTACAAATCCTGATGAATACTTAACTTTATGTTGATACGTCATTCTGTTGAAGTATTTGAATATGTTAGGATAGAATGTAAGCAAGATGTTATTTGCACTATTCAATAAGCCTTCACCGAACGTTTCACTATATTGGAATATACTGTACAAATCCATCATAGTACTTTCCATAAAGATTTGGTCGAGTGATGTAGACAGTACTGACATGAACTTATCCCAGCCATTAGTCTTATCGTCAGCGAATGCTGTAGCCATAACCATACCGAGCAATATACCTTGTGTACCAAAGATGTTACTTATATCTATATATAAATCACCGACGTGAAGTTTTATCTTTCCATCGTCTTCATCAATACCAGCAACACCAAAGCCAGCCAACATAGCACCTATTATAAAACCTATAGTACCAATGACGCCTTTGCCTATGTTACGTTTTACAATGTACGATGCCCAACGTCCGGAAGGACCTTCGCCTTGTACATTCAACGTATCCATTTTTCCAACCTTTTTATCAAGTTTAGCGTAATCAATGATAGCTTTAGCAAGACCGAGAGGTGTATAGTTAAGGCCTTCCTTAAACCAGTTCCAACCTGCTACTGCAAATGGCATAAACTGTTTGTAGATAAAGAATCCTCCTTCACCTGTACGTTGTCTTAACGTATTTTCCATCTTACTGAAGAAGTTAGCTTTATGCATATAATCCCAGGCAGCCATTGTATAAGCATCGGATATACGTTCCATAACGTCGGTTGTAAGACCTCTTGTTAAGTTAACGTCATCTTCTGTAAGTATTTTACCAAGGTATGTTACAAAAGCCTTTTTAACCCAAGCATCATCGCTTAAACATTTGTACAATAACTTTGACAGTTCATTGAGAGGTTTAGTATTAAACGAGTTGTCATTGAACACTTGCGACTGAATCTTTTTAATTATAAGATTTACAAGTTGTTTATCAACACTCTTAGTTTCACCTACTTTATATCTTGCGTCGCTGTACTTATTGAGTGCATCGCCAATCATATCATACAAGGTCATAGTAACAGGTTTACCGTTCTTGTCTCTTGTAATCTCGTATTGAGTGAACAATTCGGTAGCTATGAAGTTTTTAGCCTCGTCTGTTATTTTAGTTCCTACAATTTGGTACTGGTCAAACATTGTACGACGAATGCTTACACCTTGTATTTGAGCACTTCCTCTATACTCTAACAATGCTTTACGATATGCATAGTCAGCAGCTACTGATTCTCTAACATTTTGAATATTTGCAAGAAGGTCTGCATTATATCTTTGAGCAACACTAGGACGTTGACTATCACGATATCTTAACTGTCTGTCTATTGTACTATCTAACGCTTCTATAACTGAATCATAGTTTTTCTGTAACTCTGTCATAGAACGAGTGTTAGGTTTATAACCGAAATAGTTTTCAGCATAGTGTACATCAGCACGTTGCTCATCTGTAAGTAACCGTTGAGGTTTAGGACCTAATTGTTTTTTACTGAGTTTTTCTTCTGCTTTATTAAGTCCTTTCCAAATGCCTTCACCTATAACCGGAGTAACTTTATTAGTGATTTTCAACATTTCGTTAGATACAATGTTTCGAATCCAAGTACCAGGTGAACTAAGCATCGCCATACGTTGCCATTTCCACATTTGTTCAAACAATCCACGTTTAGTACCTTTGTAATTCCTTACTGCATTTTCATATGCTTCATTAAATGCTTGATTAAGTCTACGGAATCTAATTTCACGAACTTGATTAGCAGTAAGTTTATTACCATTTTCGTCGAGTTCATTACCTGTGATAGGTCTGTTAAACTCTCTGCCTACATTGACAAGATTTGTAACATACTCTTCATCAATGTCAAGGTCTGTCATTTTACTTACAAGAGTTAGTGCATATTTAGCAGGATTGTAACTATCGCACAATTGACGCCAAGTTGAAAGAACTTTACCACCTGCACTTACAGTACTTTGCATATAAGATTCAATCCAACTAATTTCATCAGTAGTTAAATCAGTAAATTGAGTACCTTCTTTGTATGCCGCGTAAACATAAGTTAATGTTTGCATAGCCGTAGTGGTAAATCTTCCTGCCTCTTCACCAATAGCTGCAGAATTTTTAAGGAACTCTATTGTTTGTCTTACATCATCTGTAGTCATGGCTGCAAGGATATCACCTGCATTCTTTTGGAAGATTTGCATATTTGATACACCATGTTGAGTATCACCATCGGACAAATATTGTACAAAACTAGGAGTATATTTGTCGGAAGGAACATCTAACAATTTACGGAACGTATCAGGAACAGTGGTATTGTTAGCAGTTTTAATAGTCATATCACCAAGTTCAATATATCTTGTTTTTTGACTATTCTTTTTAGCAGCTCTAAGTTCTTTCTTGTAGTCACGTTCAACACGTTTAACAGCTTTTGCAAGAGCGTCCTTAAATTCTTGTGTTCCAGTAACTGTATATTCACCAATGTTCATATACAAGTCTTTCATAAGTGACTCAAGTTTAAGTACTTGTTCAAAAGGCATTGCAACAGATTTACCATCTGCATCAACAGTTCGAGGAATCTTAAAGCTTCCGTCTTTCTTAAAACCAAGTTCTATTCCTTGTTCTTGTGCAAGTTTGTTAGCATTTTCAAGGAATGATTGGAACTGTTTGCCGGTAAGTTTAGACCTTATCTGTTTAGCGTAACGATAAATATTACTTGCAATTTGATGTCTTGCTCTTGACTTAACTTGTTTATTTACAATAGTAGCAAGTCTGTCTGCGATATTTTGTTTTACTTGTAAGTCATCTTGAAAACCATATGAGATGTACAATTTGTCAATTTGTGCATCTGTCATATTTTCAAGTTTTTGATACATAGGTCCATCTTCACTTATCATCAATAAAGCTTTACTGTAGTCAGAATCTTTTGTAAGTCCCTCAAGGTATTTAGTTTTCATTTCAGCCCATATTTGACTTACTTTTTCATCTCGGCTAACATTAAGACTACTTGTCAAAAACTCTGTACCGAGTTCTGTAAGTATGTCACTGCTTTGGTCAGCTACAGTATCTGCAATGGTGGTAGTTTTATCAGTACCTTGTCGTTTACCTTCTACATCTTGTTCAAGTGATGTAACTTTTTGACTAATTCTTCCTGGTTTACGTATCCAATCAAGTTGAGGATTTGCGTAAGTTTTCATAGTAGCTGCAGTATACATCAATGATTGCAAAGAACCATCATATCTGTTGAATAAAGAGTTCATAGCAAGCCCTCTATCAACATCATATTCAGAGTACTTAATCATTTCCTTGTTCATAAATGATTGAAGTGCTGTAGCATTACTAAGACCTTGTATCCAAGCGTCTACTTCATCAATACTATGTTTACCATACAATATCTCATCTACACCGCCTAAAGGTGCAAGTACTTGGTCAAGTGTTTCTCTAAAATCAGGTTTAGTAAGTGCCTTTATGAATGCATAATATTTTGGCAAGTTGTATATTATTTTTTCTGCAGCATATCCATCTTTGATATTAGAGTTTTTATACCAATACTCGTTTATAGCTGCAATAGTTGCATTAGTTTTGGCGTCAAGGTCACGAGGCAATTCATTTACAATGTAGTTTACAATGTCAGACTTAGTACGAATTTTACCTTGTCTAATTTGTTCGGCAAATGCAGGGTCTATGCTATCCATTTTAGAAGTAAGTTTTATAAGCATAGTTTTTACACGACTATCTACAAGAACTACTTGTGCACCTTCGGCCTTCTTCGCATTATACAAATACTGCAAGTTGTTACCTTTTGCCTCTGCTTTGGTAACAGTCTCACGAATGGTTTGAGGTTTAGGAGCATCAGGTAAGTCTTCAAGTTTCGATACCTTTGCTGTTGATTTATTTGACGTAGTTTTGATTGTATTTATTCCATCTTTGCTGTATTCATTACCCCAAGGAGTAATAATTGTAACATCGTTACTCTTACTTACACGAGAGTTCCAAGGTGCAAATGAGGTAACTGCAAATGAATGACCGAATGCATCAGCCTCACCACCTAATCCTGTATAAATAATTTTAGCTACAAGGTCATAAGCATCTTTTGTAACTTTTGAAACTACATCTGCATCAGGTACACTTAATCCTGCTTTGGCAAGATATTCGTCTCTTTTTGCCTTGATATAATTTTTAACTTCTGGCATATGTTTTTCAACATCTGCGACGATAGCATTTTTTACTTTTGCACTATATCTATAAAAATAGTCACTGTCTCCGCCACTAGCAAAATTATTACCATCTTGTATAGCGTGCATAAATTCGTGCAATAGTGTAACCTTCAAAGCGTGCTCATAAGACTGAGTAGTACCTTTATTTAAGTTAGACAAATATATGTCAATAGAGTTTTTATTTAAGTCAAATTGACCTAATGAAGTCTCTTTCTTATTAGCAGGTTGCTTAAATATCCATATTTGAGTGTCTTTGGTTAAGCTATTTAAGTATTCGGACTTAAACAAATCACGTGCATACCATAACCCTGTAGAACCTTCAGTAGCAATTTTGTGAATTACATCATTGAACTTATCTGTTATAGCATCGTCAAATGTAGCCAAATCTACTACAACATATTGACCATTGTTTGATAATACTAAACCAAACTTGCCGTTAGTATCTGTCATAAGTTTGTTGTTTATGTACAAATATGCATTTGCAGAAGTCAACGCTCCATAAGTTTGTTTAATTTCATTTTGTACATCTTGTGACAAAGTAGATACATCTTGTATGGCTAAGTTAAGAGTGAAACTATTTATAACATCGTCAGAGTATTTATTTTTGTCAAATATGTCTAGTTTAGGTGCTTCACCTGATGGTTTATACATTATAACATCTAACTCTCGCGATGCATCTTTTCTATTACGATGATGTTGTACAACGTCTGAATATTTATAACGAGCCTTTTGAACACCTACCTCAGTTATAGTAACTTTATTACCTGCTTTAGCAGTTTCATTGTAATCAAACGTAAATGCAGGTTTACTATTACTATCCTTTTGTGTAAACATTTCAAAAGAATTTTTATAATATGCAAGTAAAGTATTAGTAGTAACTTTGCCGTACTCGGATTCAATACTTGTACGAACATCATCATCTAATCCATCTACTTTTGTAAGTTCTTTTATGGTTATACCTATAGAGTTAAGCCAAGAGTTAAATGTAGTGTTTCTAACATTAGTCATAGGCATATAGGTTTTGCCATCGTATTTAGACGTCCAAATGTTATCATAATAGTCATTTACTTTATTTACTGCGTCTATACGAGACCTAATGTTATTTCCTTTGAAGTTTTGTATAAGAGTCTGCTTATCTTCTGCACTCAATCTACTAAGTGAATTTACTTTTTGTGTAAACATTCGTAAATCATCACTTGATACCTTTGTAGCTGTAGGCCAAGTACCATCAGTATACTCTGTTTTGGTAACCCTAAGGTAAAAATCAACACCATATCGACTATTCATTATTTCAGTCTTTTCAGCTATATTAAATATAGTAAGAGACGAATAATCAACTGCATTAGGTTGATTAATTATATAGTTTTTGAATACTCGTTTTAAGTCTGCTTGTCTATCTTTAAGTTCTTTTTTATAGATAGCGTCTTCTGCAGTATCCGATAAAGTGTCATTAATGATGTCGTTTAACACAGATATAAATTGAATCATATCCTTGTCGCCATCACCGTACAATATAGTAGATGCAAAGTTTGAATCATACAAGAAACGTCTTACCGCAGTTTCAGCTGTAGCAGTATAATCATTGAACCTTTGCTTATAAACATCAGTTATAGTTTTTATAGCAAGTCTTAAAGGTTGATATGTACTACATTGTTCAACAGCTTTCGTTTCAGCAAGACTCTTGAAAATACCATTAGCACCTTGTGATAAATTATTAACAGGTACAATAAGTGTATCATCATCTACTTGCATTGCAGATATACCATCTTCAGCTACAATAACATTCTTATATTTACTTGTACCGAATACTTGTTTAACTACTTCTATATCTTTTTCAGTAAGTTTATCTGTATCTACTTTAACGTCATCTTTATTTATAGTTACAATAGGTGTAGTTATATGGTTTTCTGCAATCTTATCTTTTTTGAGTTCAAGATGCTTTAGCGAAGCCTTAGTAAGTTTGTTATTATGAAACTTCTTTACAGTATCTACAAATTCTGCGGCTTTTTCTTGAAGTTCTAATTTACTCATAAAAAGGTTGGCTGCAACGTAATCATTTACACGAGCTCTCAACAAACTTTCGTCCATTGCAGGTTTAGATGAACGTAAATCAAGTTTTTGAGATGCCATAGATTGTGCATAATCGAAGCGTTTAGAAGTAGGTGCTGCATTAGCATATTCAAAGATTGAGCCTCTTCTTGCATCAATAGAACTAGTAACGTCCGTATTCTTACCTAAATACTCAGTACGCATTTGCTCGTATATAGATTTACCATCTTTAGCATACTCGCCACTTTTGTATTTAGTTTTAGCAAAATATTTACGACTACCGAGAATTTCTTGTTTTTCAATTTCTTGGTATAATCTGTATTGTTCAGCCTTAGTATTAACTTGTGAAATAGCATCAAGCATTTGAGCAGCTTTGCGATAACGCTCTTCACCCATTTCACCAAATACATCAGTAAGAGTTTTAACAGTAGTATACATACCTGACATAAGCTCTGTACGTTCTTCACGAGTAAGTTTTTCGTTTCTTATATATTTACTCATATCAGAAGTGAGCTTATCGAAGTTTGTGTAGTATTCGTAAGATGCAAGTTTACCAAGTTTTTTAGTTTTTACTTCACCATCTTTATTATATTTGATGTTACCTTTTTTATCAGTTTTGGCAATGCCTGTATCTACATTTTTAGTATTGACAAATACTTTGAATGATGAACCTGCAAGTGACATCAATGCACCCATCATAAATGCATCAGTTGCAACTTGAATATTCCACTCAGAAGCAAGTTTATAATCTTGTGCCCAAAGACCAAAGACTCTATCAACCATATAGCTGCTGAAGTCTTGCAAGAACTCTTCTGTACCTTCTTGCAACATATCTTTAACTATACGAGCAACAGCTTGTCCTTTACCTATTTTACTTGCAGCTTTAGCATAACCAAAGGCCATACTATCAATAGCCGTCGAACCAAATGCTTTACCCAGCAATCTTTCAACACCGTACTCAAAGCCAGTCTTTATAGCAGCATTAGCGATTAATTCCAATGTAGGACGAGTACAAAGTTCCGAATCGTTAATATTTTCTTTTAAGTTGCTGGATGCCATAGCACTGTAATAAAAGACTTGTCCACTCTTAGCAAGAACTGAACCAGCCTTTCCTACAAGAGCAGCCGCTTTACCTGCAGAAGCTGCGTGATTAGCAACACCGCCGCCGATATATTGCAAAATCATTGAAGGAACCATACGTCCAAATGATTCACCAGCACCATACAAATATTTTGCAGCTGTAGTTACATAATCGCCAGTTTCAGGGTCTATAACTACATCACGTAATGTATCAGTAGCTGCATCAATCCAGGTGTCATTTGTAAATGCATTTCGATAGCCTTTGTCAAACTGTTCAAAGTCACCTGTATTAGCCCATTCAGCAAGTCCTAAGCCGAGACCTTCAAAGATATTCCAAACATCATTTACTTCATTAATGATGCCTGATGCAGTACCAGTAAAAAATGCTGCAACTGAAAGACCTACATCTTTAGCCGTAATGGCATCATTACTCATCTGCTTTGCATAAGCTAATTCACGTTCATTTGCGATAGTTTTAATGAGGTCCTTTGTGTACTGATACTCAGTAGTTTCGTATTCCTCATCTTTGAGCTGTTGAGTAGCCTCGTCTACGACTTGTCTTGTCTTTTTTACAAGTTTTTCACGGTCACCCATAGCCTCGTTGGCCATAGCAATTAAACGTTCCTGAGACGACAAAAAGTCTGGCTTATACTCAGTTTCTAAGCCAGACAATGTACCGCCTTTTTGCTCAAACAAGTCAATTGTTCCAAGATATTCATTAAGTTTACCTTGGTTAGCAAAAACATTCCAGTCATCGCTATACTTGTTTACAATAGCGTTAGAGGAATATTTTTGCTTGAGCCCCTCGTAAGGGTTCAAAAAGCCTGTGTTTTTAATTTCCATTTATATACTCCTTTACTGCTCTTCGCAGATATTTTGAATATCTTTATTATATATCAAATATCGATTTTATCAATTTTAATATATAATAGAATGATTTTATAATGATTATTGATTTATCTATCGATGATTAAATATTATATATTAAAATCATCTTTGAGATTGATACTCACGTATTTGTTGCTCACGCTTTTTAGCGTTAACTTCATTTACCATAGTTACTAAGCTGTTAAGATATTCCTTCTTGAGCAAGTCTTCTTGTGCTTTCTTGTCACCTTCAAGAGCTTCTATGGCATCAACGCTATTCGTTATAGCACTTGTAAGTCCTCCCGCACCACCTGCAGTTGCTGCTGCTCCAAATACAGCTGCGGCACCGCCTCCGGTGGCTATAGTAGCAGCTGCCATACCTATCACTAACAATGCTATCGCTGCTCCACCGATACCTGCTCCAATCTTTGCAGATTTTATTTCCTTTTCGTAATCTTTTATTTGCTGCAAATAGACATCTGCTTGTTTGTCGAGAGCATCCCAGTCAACTTTTTCTAAGCCGGCTTGTTCAGCAAGTTTTCTGTATTGACTTATAAATCCTTTAACATCATTTACATTAATGTCATCAATAGATTTATTAGTAAGCTTATTAATATCGCCAAATACAGAATCTATTTGCTTAGAACTCAAGCCACCCATTCTTTCAAGGAATGTGTACTTATAGTCGTTAGACATTGTACCGTGTGAAGTACGCATAGTTCCTGCCCAGAACGGGTCTTTTGTACCTGCAAGATAGGGATTGTATGTCTTAGCCCAGTCAAGAAGTTCAGGATTAGTTTCCGACAAGTATTGTTCCCAAGAAGGACCTGCCTCTTTACGTGTTGCTGCATAATTTTCAAGGAAGTCATAATAGTTAATACCTGCTTCAGTAAGATTTCCTTGGTCATCTACAATTGAAGTCCAATGTTTATACGTTTCACCGGTCTCGGGGTCAACTTCTTCTACATATGCAGGTGTAGTGAGTTCTTGTTCACTCTTTAAGCGATAGTAAGATGCACGAAGTTGTTTGAGTTCGGTCTCTTGCTCAGGTGACAATGTACCAGCCTCTTCTAACGACGTAAGTTCATCATATCTTGCTTTAGTTTCAGCGTCATCGCCGAAGTCAGCAGTCATATAATTTTTCCAATCAGCACTGTTGACAATCTCACTATATTCTTCCTCACTTAAGTTATTTTTAAGCCAGTTCATATAATAATCAGCATATTTTGGTGCTGCTTTATTATATTCAAGTACGTTAGCGGCTTGTTTTTCAAGTTCATCAGTTACTACTTCATTAGCCTTGTCAACATTACTTGCAATAGCTTGCTTACTTTGTGAAAGCTTACTCATATATTGGTCATAAGCCTTAGACAAATACTGGTCAGTATCGCCGAGCATTGCGTCTTTATACCCTGTTCCAAGATTGCTTGACAAGATATTTGAGCGTTGAGCCATAGCAGACTTATATGCTTGACCTATTTGTTCACCGTACTGTTGCTCAACTTGTTGTTCGGCTTTCATACCAGCAAGCTCGTTTGCAGCGTACAAGGAGTCGAATGAACGACTCCCTGTAGCATTACGCATCCCTTGTAAAAACTTTTTAGCTTGGTCACTAGTTTGTATATATCCTACTGCCATTATCTCACCTGCCCTGTTACAAGATACTTAAGGCTTATCGCCGTAAGACTGAGAGGTACTGGTATTTTATCCTCAGCATCCTCATCTCTACTACTTTCAAGTATATATTGTACTTGATTTACTTTATAATAATTTATACGAGTTACAAATGTTCGAGTAAGTTGAATCTTATAATCGACTGCCGAGAATGATTTAGTTTCATTTGTGTCAGTCTGTTTACGATAATTTATAACTCGTAGATTAAATCTAACGTTTACATCTTTGTCACCATAATTGTAACCAAAGAAAGTTAGATTTACAATGTGCTTATAATAGTTTATTGCATCTAAGTGAAGTTTTTGACTTGACAAGAACCAATCAATGCGACCGTCTTTTAACGAGTTTCCGTCAAAATAGTTATCGTTTGAAGTATCAAGTTTATATAAGTATAAACCAGATAATAATAACGGTTTTCTATCAATTTCAATGAACTTCTTTACATTACTATTATATTCAATTGGCCACCAACTATTACTGCGCATATCAAAGATAAAGGCTTTTCCAGTATTAGTTCTGTACAATATTATCCAAAAATTATACTGAAACAATTTGATTGCACCGCGGTTCCATTCATTGAACATATCGTATATTGTATCTGACAAGAACGTCAACGCTTGTTCATCAGAGGCAATAAAATCTTGGTAGCTCATTGCTACAAAACCACGTTTAGTTGCAAACATAGTATACTTGTTATCGTATGATGTTATTACATCACTGCCTTGTTCACAACCAAGAGGTATACGTGATTTATAGTAACTATATGCAATAGTTTCAATGCCATCGATAGTTGTCGTTACAGGTTTAACATAATAAATACTATCTTTCAAGAATACCGCAATTTCAGTCGTAGATATAGGATGCAAATTAGTTATTTCATAATCAAACTCTTGTACGTTTCGTTCAGGGAAGTACCATTTGAAGTCATCTACACCTACGTTAGCGCCTTGTGCATTTATATACAAGTTCTTGCCTTTACTTACAAAGAATTGTGATAACTCTGTTTCGTGGTCGAATACGTCAAACTTTAATTCGCCTTGTGTAACAATGTCAACCTCAATATTTTGATTAAAGTTTGATGTATACAAATTACCATCATTATCTAGTACAAAAATGTTATTTGCAGTTTTTGCAATAGGTACTGACTTAAATAATAAACTATATTCAGCAGAGTCTGTAAGCAAACTATTGTCAGTCAATGCATAATTATAATATACAGACAAATCAAAACCGCTTACAGGGACTATACCTCCTAATACATCTGTGCTTGTTGTACAAGTACCTGTTATATTTTTGCTAGTCTTATTATAGTAATTCTTGAAGTTAGTAGTATTTTTAACAGTATCTTCTTCGTATGATATTGTAAAATTCACAAGTTTTCGTTTATAAGTAGAATCAGGTTGTTCATCTGTTGGTACAATGAATGAAGCTTGCAAATATTGAGTAGCGGCAAATACGTCTATGTCAGAAACTTCATAATTATAAATGTTTTCTCCCTCTGTTATGAGAACTTCCGGTAAGTTTGTTAACTTAGAGCCGTCGCTTGTTCTATATGCCTTTAATATAAGGTTCATAAACGGGTCTATTAAACAAACTATGTCAGTATTGCAAAAACAAATACCTTCACTACCACTTTTTATTTTAGTTAGTCCATTTTCGTTTTTTACAAGTAGCCATTTGCCTGACGAATCAAAAGAGCTGCGCATTTGAACTGCAAATACACTCTCGTCAAAGAAGTACTCGCGTATTTTAGTATATTTTTGATGCCCTGTTGCAGTACCTACGTCATACTTATACGGCAATCTTGTTTTACCATATTTCCAAGCAGAATTTATATAGAAATAATAGTATGTAGTATATGATGTACCAGTTGCCGCATCATTTGTTACAACTGTATAAGAAAACTCATCATATTCCTTAGGGTTAGTTACAATTGTAGCCAATTCTTCATTAGTTAGTAAAGCCGTATTATTTGTAATATTTCCTATTAAATTTTCTGTAATGGTAGCTTTTGTATCAGTCCAAGGTACTGCTACATTTGCTGCATAGTCCCAAGCAGTAGCTACTTCCGATACGGTGTACGTTTTCCACCAATAGGTATCATTGTTATCACTATCCTTATGTATATTTACACAAACATGTTTGTATCTAGTGGGCTCATTGAATGATAAACTACTATCTTGTACATCCAAATATATAGTGTCACCTACCATAGGACTTCTTCCACTACTTGTCCAAGTCTTTACAAATTGTACCAACGTAGCATTTGTTACAGGATAATGATTAATCGTAGGTTCAGTAGTAGACTTACTATATGAGCCTAAAAAGTTCATATCAATATCTATAAGGTTAGTCCAGCTTGTAAAAGCATTAGAAGATGTATCAGGTATAGTATATGCATATGGACCATCTTTTCTATGAAGTACTGCATAGGTATGATTTGAGCTTTGACTTATAGCAGGAAGAAGGTCTACTTGATTTGTTAAGTATGGCAAATCTTTATATACTATACCGTTCAAACTGTAAGTCAATGTATATAAACTATCAGCATTGTATGATGCTAATAATATAACATCATTACTTTTATTTACAAAAACTAGTGGTTTATTTCCACGATAGTTAGATGGTTTAAGTTTTATACATTTCTTTACAAGAGTAAGATTTGTTCCTTCGCTGAATGTAATCGTATAAGTATCGTTACCTATTTTTACTGTAGCAGTACGACCATATACTTCAAACATACTGTCATCTTTCTCGTACAAATACCTTGTTATATAAGATGTAGTAAGTACATTGGGACTTTCATTTTCAACGTGTACACCTTTTGCAATAGTCTCTGTAACAGGTACGTAAATCTTATTGTTACCGTCAATCACACGTATAGTTTCTTCGGTCAAGTCTACATACTGAAGATTGTTCGGTTCAAAAATAAAAATCTTCTCATCTGCAAGAACAAGTTTGAAGTCTATGTTATTTACTGTAAGAGTTTGACTTACTTTATCACCTTTTACAAATACAAGAGATGTAGGACCAGTTTTATACACTGTCCATTGTCCGAACGTCCATACGTCATAAATATACTGCAAACCTTCTTGTGTCATAACATACTGTTTTACAGACGGTCTACTTTTAAGTAAACCTTCACTATCGACGTAAACGTTCTTACTATCAGCAAAAGTCTCCTGGTCTACACCAAGATAGTTCTTGTCATCACAGACGCCTTTCCAGTTACTATGATTAAAAAACTTATATTTGACATCGCCATAATCTAATTGTTTAACCGTGTAAGGTTGTCTGTTTATAGTTCTCACCATCCGCCTCCTGTAACAATGGTCTTATTTTCTTTGTAGTGAGTGTTGTCAATTCTCGCAAGGAACATCTCGTATTCGTTTCTAAATATAGATGCTTTAACTTCATCGTCAATCTTGTAGCATTGATGTGCAATGTACGAAGGTATGCAATCAAGAATGTCATTAGGTACAGGAATTGGTGTTTCATCTCGCAAGTTAGAGGCAAAGGTGTACCATCTTGCATTGTATGAAATGCTGTACGTGCCCTCTTTATAAAATACAAGTTGATTATATCCCTTGTAAGTAAAGTCGTAGTCTGTAGCCTCGCATTGCAAAGTTACACCAAAAGTATCTGTTTCTGTGTTGTAGATATTTTTGTCAACATAAGTACGTGTATTCACATCATCGCCAAATGCTACAAAATCATCAGGCATAGTTTGCAACACTCCTACCTTGTCAGGTGTTATTACAAATTCAGCAAATGTATATTTAGGCTTTATAGAGGAACACACTTGAGTTATAACCTCGTTTGCATAAATATAAAATCTACCTGTTAAGTTTTGTGCAGTTGCTTCGTCCTCAGTTAAGTCAAGTTTAGCAAATGCAGCGGCTTTAAGATAAGCCCAAGTGTACATATTGTACCTCCTTATATCATTAATTTTAATATATAATATATGAATCTCGATTAATCATATTAGATAATCATCAATCATCATCTATTATATATTAAAATTAATCAAATAATGATTATATGATAAGAGCCCCATCTTTCGACAGGGCTCCTAATCATTTACTTAATTTTTAATTAAGCTTGAGTTTTAACTGTGTTAACCACAGAGACAGGTTTGACACCCATTTCAACAGAAGGCGTAATCTTTGTGAAGTTTGCAACTGCATCCCAGCTATCGCTGCCAGCAGGAGTGCCAACATACACGTAAGCAATACCACGCCACGTTGCAACGTTGATGTCAAATCTTTGACGACCAGAGTATTTAATACCCATCGGTTCATCACATTCTTTGACGTTCAAAGTAAATGCAACACGTTCAGTAAATTCAGGGCCGTGGTTTGCCGCATTGTAAGACTTGTCAACGATGAAGAAGCCCTTGCCATCTTTACAAGCATCAATGTCAAGCAAGTACGGAGTAGACTCAACAGTTGCTCTTTGATATGCATCGTTGGGTTTGCCACCAAATGCATCCATTGAAACTGCTGCGTTGAGGTACGCTTTGAGATGCGGGTCATTGCCGCAAACAATCATCTTTGCACCGTCAACGCTTGCACGTTTGCCGTTGTCATCACGATAGTTTTCCATAATCGTAATAACTTGGTTGATAACGTCTGCAAGTTTAGCAACAATCGTGCCGTCTTCTTTCGAGGTATCAATGCCAGCATAGAAAATGTTAGACTGCGAAATCGGAGTTGCATCAGCCGAACGTTTAACCGTCTTGTGAGCATTGTAGAACAAAGGTGCTTTGTCGGGGTCATAGATGTCACCGGACTTGCTATCTGCCGTTGTAAGCAAGAGTCTGGAGTCTTGGAACATAACTTCCTTACCGAAACCTGCTTGAATAGCTGCCATAGCATAGTCAACGATGTCACCTTGCCAACGTTTCACGAAACGAGAAGCATCGTCTTTGACTCTACCGAGTTCTCTATCTTCAAGAGTTTGCTGAGTGATGATAAATGCACCTTGGAACGTTCTGGTACGATACGTTGCCGAGAAACCTTCAGCGGTATTAAAGATAGGACCGATATTGTAGTCACTCGTTTCCTTAAACGCTCTATCAAAGCCAATGCTCGAAGTAAACGTCTGTTGGAATCTATCAATAGAGTTTCTTACAAAAAGAAGGTCAATAGGATTCTTCTTTTCCCAAGCTTCTTGCTGAGCCTTTAACATATCGTTAAGAGGTTCTCTCAACACGTTGTAATCAGTACGGAGTTCTAAGGCCTTATCAATGTTAATAATCATTCCCATAATAATTTAGTCCTCCTATTATTCGTTGACCGAGAAGGTCGTTTTTGTAACAATGACGTCTTGCGGGTTGATAATGCGGAACAGTGCGACTTTCTTAGCAGTTGCTTTGTCTGCAACTTTGTTGTCGTATCTGTAGTCTCTCATTTCAACAGGTACATGACCGTATTCCATTGTTTGGTCACTTTGTGCTACAATGTACATATCAGTCGTAAGTGCAGGGAACACTACAGAGCCAGCTGCAGATGCACTCGCAGAAAGTACCAAGCCCAAAACACCGTTCGTAATCTTAACAATGTCGCCGACGTGAAGCACTTGGTTTTTGCCAGCAGTAACTTTCACATCTTCAACAATTTCGTGTTGCAAATAAGCCGTCTTAAAGGAACCAGCTTGTTTGCCATAATAATTTGTTGCCATAGTGGTAGTTCCTCCTTAGGAAATTGGTTTAGTCTTTTTATTTAATTCTTCGTCAGTGATACCAGGATTGAAGTATCTGTATACTGACTTTTCATCGTCTGTCAAGGGTCGAGTATTTGACTTAGGAGTAGGTCCACCGCTGGGATTGATAAGATGCTGAGTTGAGCCTTTACTCTGTTCCGAGCGAGCCTTAATTATAAGTTCTTCGCCTTTCAGCTGCAAAAACGCTGATTTAAGGGAACCTTCCTTAGCCCACAACTCCAACACATCTTTCGGCAATTGACTGAATGAAGTTATCTCACCATTAGTTAACTTCGTAATTTCAGCTAATTCCTTCTTTCCGAATTCAAGTTGCTTCATTTTCCGGAGTTCATCAAGCTCTTGAAATGCAGGGTCGTTTTTACGCCTTTCCTCGTAAATTTCGTCCACAAGAGTACCGATTTGTTCACGGTCAACACCGTGGTTTTCATAGATTTTGTCTTCACGAGTTTTCATCATAGCCTCGTAAGATTCAAAACCCATTTGCTTAGCAATCGCTTCACGTTCTTCGTTACGAGCCTTGTCGGTACTTTCTCTCAAACGTTTTGCAAAAGCTTTTGTTTGTTCAATCTTTTCGTCACCTTTGTCTTGGTCACCGGTAGATTCGTCCGAATGCGCTGTTTCTTCATTTGCAGGCGGCGTTTCCTGCTGGTCTTCACTTCCGAACAGTGCATCAATTTCTTCGGGAGTCAAGTCATTATCGCCAAAAATTCCTGACATATTGTGTCTCCTTGATGTTTGTAGGCGAGTTTCGGTCATCACCCGTTTTGCAGCCTTAATATCATTATTATTCTATTTAATAAAAAGAAAAATATTACCATCAGGTAATATTTTCTGTAAGCAAGCTATCAACAGTTTGTTCAACTACTTCAGGCTTTTTAGTTGGTGCAACTAACAATGCAGGTTGCAAAGAATACCAATACTCAAACTCTTTAAGTATGTCAGTCTTTCTTGCAATGTGATTTGCTAGTCGTATTGTTATGTCATTATATCCTTTAAGATATTGCAAATATGATTTACACAATATCCAAACCATACGGAATAATACAAAGAGTGCGGTTACCCAGCCCCATTCCATTATATCCTTCATACCAATCATACAAAGTATGAACATTGATACTGCTTGGCCTAAGGTCGATACAATTGTACGGGCCTTAGTCATATCACCTTCACCGTGACCAATATTAGTTTTATCACGAGCCGATGTATTACCAAGCAACTGGTTGTGTCTTATGCCTTGTACTGATGTATGTTTTGCTCGTACAATTACCTTAATCTCTTCCCTGCTGTAACCGAGTTTCTTGTAGTCTTTTATGTCAAGAACTTTCAAAGGTTTAAGCTCATTGCCGTCCTGGTCATAAGTAACCTTATCAAATCGTTCAAAAGGTATAGATGCAAGAATAAGTATTGAGGTCTGTAGTTCTTCAAGTGCTTGCTGATTGTAGTATTTACAAAATTCAGGAAGCTTGCTCATTTGAGCGCCTGTGATAGAGCCTACTTGTTTAGAGTAGGCTGCTATCGTATTCTTGAATGAATCTGCTTCTTTTCCTTTTGATTTACCTTTGCTGTAATAGTTATAGTTAAGGAATGAAGCGGTTAAGAAGAATGGAACCCAACTAACAATAACGTCTTTAAGGCTGTCCCAGGTAAGTTCCTTAGGACTCATAACACCAAGCGCTACGACAAACATTATAACTACTATTGCCGCGGCCAAGATGTCATACATATTAGCCTTTATACGTCTTTTTGTTTCAGTTTTTACATCCTCTATAACATTAGGATTCAGGTCTTTCTTCTTCATTATTGTTTACCTCTTTTTGAACTTCATCGAATATATCTTGTGTCTTTGCAAAGATGAATCCGAAGTGTTCATATGCTTGCCAGCATTGCGGCATCTTACATTCAAGTGCTTTATACATTCTCTTAAAAGTAAGTTCATCAACCCCTGATGCAATCATTGTAGCTATACAAACATACTTCATAGGAAGTATTATGTTTTCGACTACTACAATAATTACAAGAACTGCCGCAGATATAATAAACGCGGAAGGTGTTTTAATTTTCTCTGCCAGCTTATCTTTGGCAAAAAGTAATGCAATAAGTATTGCAAATACTCCTGCCGCAGATATTGCCGTCGCCGGTCGCTCTACAAAGAAATCGCCGCAGCAAGCAAGTGTAATAATAGGTGTACCAATTGTCAATAATGTTGATATTCCCTTAAAAGTATTATACTTGCCTACTTCTTTCATATTAATACCTCGTCACTACTTGTTCTTCAACAGGTGCGTCTTCAACTTTTACAATTGACTGTGCTTTATTAACTGCGTGTTCCACAAGTTGTTTTTGAGCCTCAGCTTGAGCCTTGATTTGCTGTCTTAATGACTCAAGTTCATCGATGAGTTTCTTGCGTTGTTCAGTAACCGCGTACTTAGCATTTGTTAACAAGTTGTTGACAGTTGCTCTGGTCTTGTCATCTTTGATAGTTGTATAAACAACAGATTGTACTTCAATAATTGCATCAATTTTTGTAATCAAGATGTCCATTGAGTTTTTCAAATCGTTCATTTGATTTTCAAGATAATCGCATTTCTCAATGAGTACCTTATTGACATCTTTCATTTCAGCGACTTCGCCATTCAAACCATCAACACAAGTGATTGATTTGTTAAGCGTTTCGGTAGTCTTGGTATTAAGTTTAACTTGCTTTGTCGACTTAACTGCCCAAGCAATAAAACCTATAAGTCCTGAAGACTGAATCGCTGTCAATACTGCAAGTATTGTTTCTTTGTTTTCTACAAACCATTTGCCAATGTTTTCTAACCAAGTCATAAGAGTTCCTCCGGTTCAATTTTATTAAGTTTATCGTTAACCCAAGTGGGTGTAGCAGGGATTATGTGTGTCTCAGTGACGTCAAGCCAAGCTTCGTACCAGTCATTAAGTTCAGTATGTTGTGCAAGAGTAAGATGGTCATACCAAAGTTTGCCTCTGTTTATAATCGGGTAGCACATCTTTTCTCGCATATGTCTGTAATAATTAAGTATAAACTCATCATCACAAGCAAGATACTTAAAGAAGTCAGTGTCTTTTACAATAAGGTTGTTACAAGAGAGAAGTGGTATAAAGTTGCCATCAAATACTGCTCCGTTTGTTATCTTATTCCATTTTTTATTTATGAAAGAATATACAATATTAGAACTAGTATTTATAGGTATATGCAATTTACCTTTGAATATGATAATATCACCATACTCGTTTGTGGCAAGTAGCTTATCACCACTCAATTGTTCAGGTTTGCTACGAAATTGAAAGTTCATTGAGTTACCTCCTTTAATTTGCTTGCGCTTTTTCTTCTTCAGTCATCTCAACGAGTTGTCTGTTCTCAAATTTGAGCATTTTTCCAAGTTGTTCGTATTGCTCGTCAGTTAATACGATTGTGTTCGGTGTTCCTTCAAAGCTGTCGCTTTCGCAATAACTGTCATCGTCATAAATGTGAATATATTTCATAGATTAGTCCTCCTTAGGTTATTTCAGTATCGTTGTAATAGACAATATGAATATTTATATCAATGGTAGGCTGCGTAATAGTAATACCCTCGGCAGATAGTGTTACCTTACGGTCAGCCGAATGTAGTTGACCGTCTGCTCTATCCAAAGTAATATTATAAATAACTTGTTTGTTGTTCTCAACAGCAAATCCGCTTACATTCATACGACGGTCTATTTGTACAGAAGGCATAGTTGTTGCCAAATTTTTGAAATCGAATGCTGCAATAGACTTTGCTTTGTACAAAATACGCATTGCTCTTTTAATACTATCCTGTGAAGTATTTGAATTATATTCATATTTATTCAACGTCATACCGCCACTCTCGCCAAGTTTGTGATATGCCGTATCGTACAAATAAATAACACCTTGCGTAAACGTGTCATTCGTTGCACCTGTATGTCTGTAATAAGTGTTTGCCGTTGGTGTGAATCCACTTGCAGATAAGTCTTGATTGATAACAGGTATGCTATCAAGTTGATTATAATCTGCTAATGAAAGTTGTGATAATTTCATATTAGTCCTCCGTTAAAATATAAGTTTTTCCTGGTACTAAAGTTAAAACCAAGTTTGGCTCAATTGTACGGTCTGTTATTTCTTTATCATATATAAACCTAAATATTGAGCCTTCGTTAGTTTTATCCCTAAAAAATTTATTGAATGTATGTTCCTGTTCGCCTTGAATATACGTATCACCCAAAGGGTCATTACCCCAAGGATTCTCTAATAAAGAACCATTGTATATAAGTTTTGCTTTATATACAATTGTGCTGCCTTGATATACTTTACAAATTTTATATATTCCGAGCTCTTGATAAGCACTTTCAAGTTCTCCTTTACTTATTGGTGTACTATCAAGTGTGCTATAATTATATCTACATATTACTGCAGAATTTTTGTATTGAACAAGTACATCCCAACGATCTGCAAACTCCATTTTAGATGATATGACATACGACGCTGCTATTACACCTGTGAAAGTTCCGTTTAAAATAGCATTATATACATCTTTATAGGTAAAATTAGAAGTAGGCTTGTTACCTTTAGAATACCACCCGAAATCATCAACATATGCCATTTCATCAGCAGTACCTCCATCAATATAAATAGGCATGTTATTAACATCATTCTTGCCAGCTACCTTCAAGTTAACTAAAAGCTTTCTAGTAATACTTCCATCATCTTTGATAGACTTAACAGCATATATCTCTGCTTCCATGTCTATTATTTTTCCAGGTGTAGTTGAATCATAGTGATATTGTGTATATTTAAGAATTTGCTTATTTCCCTCACTAGCATCTATCCAATAGTCGATGTATCTATTCATACGACTTTGACCAAGGTATGAGTTATTGAAAAAATTATCTCTACCAGAACCACCTGTTAAACCTTCATATGCACCGGTGCCGCCAGCTGTATTGAAACCTGATATTGTGCCGGGTCTATTGTTTTCATTTTCGTATCTTACAAATGACCCTACGTATTCCTCGGAAAGATAAGCCTCCATCTCTGACGGTGTAGTTGCAATGTAAGGATTCTCTGCGGTTGAGCCTGCGACGTCTACAATGAACTTACTGTAGCCTTGTGCATTGTCATCGGCTGGGTTATAAGTACCGTTGGCATTAGCAGTCTTCTCTACAAATTTCATTGTACCAGTTACTTTACGACCTTCAGCATCAATAGCTTCTACACCTTCTTTCAATTGTGTAGGTGATGTAATGCCGTTAGTTAACGTAGGTAATGCTGTCGCTGCCTTCCATTCATAGCCACTACCTTCAGGTTTACAAGTGTATATAAGATTCGTATCTGTAGCCACATAAAACTTGTTTATGTATGCTATGCCTGCTGTAGGCAGGTCGCTCTTGGTTGGTACAAGAACGGCCTTACCTATTTCGCCTACTTGAATATATTTCATTGAGTTACCTCCTCTGCAAAAATTTTATCTGCTACATCACTCCAACCTGTAGCAGTTTTATAAGCATCTAATGATGCAGTAGGTACAAATATTTTATCTACTACAAAGTTAGTAAACCATTCAGTTAAGGTAGGAGGTGTAGACCATTGCATATGCAATTCATTAATGTGTGAGCCTTGAAATGATGCTGCAGGTAATGTTGTATATTTTGAACTTTTGTCCAAAAAATAAAACTTTTTAATACGGCTATATGTAGCAATTGACTCAGGTTGACTTTGATACCCGTACATTGCTGACTCTAGTGATACATTCGTGTAAGATTTAAACATTGATAACTGATTTGAAGGCAATGCTACCTTACATATATCATACGAATTACCATCTATACCTTGAGTAGAACTAGGAGTACTTAATGTATGTGAAATGCATAATCTTTTAAGTGGTAAACGACTAGAAGGTGCAATAGACATATCAAGGCTAGACCTAATTGAACTATCATCAGGTTTATTTATAGCTAATATTTGAACATTTGATTTGTATAATGCATCAGGTGACATTACTGAAAAACAAGAATAGAATTTAAGCCCTGTGTTAAATAAACCATATTCAGGTAATTTTGCAAAATTCAAATATTCAAATACTACAAATTTAAGATTTTTACAAAAAGCAAAGTTTGGATATATGCTGTATGTATCCCAGTCATTTATATTAGACACATACATTCCTATAATTGCCAAACTAGAGCTTATTTTAATATCGCTATTATACATTTTATTAGAATTATTGACTTCAGAATATGAAACATAAACATTGCAACAATTATAATTTTTATAATAAAACATATTATAACCATATCGAGAGTTCTTATTTTTTATAGTAATTTCATATTTTTTTGTTGTATCTAAATAAGTATGCTGTATTGCATGATGTGTATCATAATATAAATCTTCAACTGTGCCATCTCCCCAGTCAACAGTAACATCTATGTTATATGTACTAGAGTTAGCCTGTTTATATAAATATAAATACATTACACCATTTAACAAATAAGAACTATCTATAAATATATGAGTTTTGCCATCTATGATTTTATATTTAGCACAAACATCTGCAGATTTACTTATAGAAGATTTCAATGTTGATAAGTCAACACCCCAAGATATAAAACGAAGACCTTGAGCAGTATGATTAGGTCCTTCAGGCAAACTTTCCAAAGACTGCAATTCATCATACGAATATGATGCAACAAGAGTGCCATCGTAGTCCCAAAACATATAGTCTTGTGTATAATCTATATCTCCACTTCGTGTACCAACTACAATATCACCTTCACCATCAATCAACTGCTTACCTTGTGCCAAGTCTGCCGCTGTACCAGGGTTACTCAGTGTAGGCAATATCACATACGGGAATACGTCTCCTTCCTCAACAGCTCTGTATATTTCGTTTTGTATAAGCATTTGGCCAGTAGTCTCATCAAGCACAGTCCTGTCAGGACCAAGCCACTTAATGAAACTGCCTATAGGGAATGACTTAAATGTATCTAAATCTGTTGCAAGATATGGGTTAATCTTTGTACCTGTACCGGTTTGTTTAGTACCTGTAAAGTCATAGAATGTTTTGCCAAGTGCAACATCTTCTACAGTAGCAGTTGTAACATTCTCGCTTATATGATAGAACTCTTCAAAGTAATATTGACCATTACTGTAAACTACTTTATAAAGCACATTTGCTACATAAGGCTCAGTATACAATATAGGATACGCACTCCAATAATCCATATCGTTTTGGTTTTGTATAGCTGTTACTTTTTCACTATAGCCCCACAAAGTAATTTTTCCGGAGTCATTAAAACAATCTTTTTGCCATCCTGATGTTGTAGGCCAATTTGTTACTACATCTCTGTCTACATCTGTACCAGTTACAGATAAAAATTTTACGTCAAGGTCATTAATATTACTACCTATTAGACTTGAATATGGGGTATATGTACTATAAATAAGTGCCTTAATTGTATCACTTATGAGGTCCGGTGTACCTATAACGCCAGTTTGTTTATTAATAGTGATATCCATTATGCATTTATTTCCAGTTTCTGATTCAATCGTAATATACCATTTACGACTTTTACTTAACCCCTGATTATCAGTAAAGCTTTTAGTTAAGTCTACGACCAGATTTTGCGCGTCACCTAAATTAAGACCTTTTCCTCTAGGAACTCCAGTCATAGTAGATGGACCAGTATACTTAACTATGCAGCCAGTATATGCAGAGTTTAAGAAACTTTGCATGTCTTCTTCGCTATTGGCAAGGAAGGGGTTGTTTGCTGACCCCTTCTTCATAGCATTAGTTGAACCAACACCACTCATTTATTTACCTCCTTAAGAAATTCTTACTGTCGGCACCGTGACCGATGTCGGATAATTTGTCTTTACTGCTGCAAAGATACTTACCTTGCCTTCTTCAACTTGTACGTAGCTTGAGAATATTTCAAGAGGGATTTGCAACGCCGAGAAGTATACATCAGCAACATTGTTAATTGTAACACCTTCAATATTTGCAGTATACTTACAAGGGAATTTATCCATCGTAGTGTCTGTCGACGATACGAGTGTAAACTCAACGTTGTTGTACTTCTTAATAACGTTATCAGCAGTATTCTGAGCAGTATTTATTTTTGTAACAAGACTGTCTAACAAAGTTTTAATACTCTTGTAAGTCGTACCGTCTTTTACAAGAATGTCTGCAACCTTGCCATCTACAATAGATACTTGAACGTTTCCTGTAGTATCGCCTAACGTACCTTGCAAGATGCCTTTGTCAGTATTCGTTGCACTCTCGACTGTAGGTATAACATAGTTACTCCAACCAGTCGCTGTATACATAAACTTGTAACTCTTATCAGTGCCACCTGTTACAATTTGTGTAAACAATACGACGTCGCCGAGTTTAGGCGCTCTACTTACTTCTTGCTGTACAAAAGCAGTTAACTGTTCCGATGTAGGCAACGTAGCTGCTGACGGATATGTGCCGATAGGAGTTTCACCACCGTATGCAGACTGTTCAAGATTAGTTACTCTATTAGCCAGTCCTTCATCCACCGCTTTCAAGTCATTAATGGATTCTGCATGAGCAGATGATTCACCGTCGAGTTCAGTTAAAGCGCCTTCTACGGTTTTTGCCGCAATGCCAGGAATATTAATTGCTTTATCTTGCTTATTAGTACCTAAGGCTGTTACGTTACCGTTCGTAGTATTAAGATTTTCGTTAGTAGTGTTAAGTTGGCTTTGCAAATCTCCTATAGCACCATCGGTAGCCTGCTTATTATCACTTATAGCTTTAGTATTATCATTAACCTGTTTTACTAAACCCGATGTAGCATTACCTACAGTATTTTCCAAGGCATCTATTTCACCTTCTGCAGTGGACATTCTAGTTTTCAAGTCCTTAGTACTAGAATCAAGATTAGTTAAAGCGCCTTCTACGGTAGTTGCCTCGGCGATAGTTTTAGATAAATTTTTATCTTGTTTAAGGACTATCTTGTTTTGTAAAGCCTCATCTGCAGCGTCTACGTAAGCCTTAATAATACCAGCACGAACATATCCATTAGCATTATAATTCTCATTACTTGAGTCAAGAGTTGTAGATTCAACAATTTTCAGTACTGGCAATGAATTTTTGTCAAAGTCATTTGTATTTATCTTGAATATACCCGCAATAATATCACTGCCGACCGGTACAAATACGAACAGCTGTTCATCGCTTACGCTCTTAGGCATGCGAGGTACAACTGTCTCGTTTATATAATTAAGTTCACTCATTTACTACCTCCTTTGCATCCTTCCATAGTTCAAGACTTCCTTGTACGTTAGTGTCTACATACAACTTATGAGCGCCTATCAACGGATAACTAAAGTCAATCTTTATAGGTCTTGCACTTCCCTCAGGATTAACTGTACCAGCAACAACTTTTAGCGCATAGTCATAACCGCTTTGTGACCACTCGTTACTTTGTTCCTTAGTGAACTGTTGGAAAAAGTGGAATGAGTATGGCTCGAGTACTGGTTTGTCTACATTATCTATTTTTACAAGTTTAAGCTGCTGATAATCTTTTGTGCCATCGCTTTTTACAATGTAGTATATAGCATAGTTGGCGGGAGTAACGCCAGCTTGTGCAGCGTCTGCAGGTATCAACTTTGCGACATCACTCCAAACAGTTGCTGCATCTTTCCACTCGCCATTATTGTCTGCTAGCTTAACAGCTTGCGTACTGTAGAACTTCTTGTACTTATCAGTCGGGTTCCAGAAGTTAGCCAAGTAGCGTTTCTCGCTTGTGACGTTAGCTGACGAGGCGACTGTGAACAATAAGTAACTTCTCTTCACGTACTTGTTACCATTCTTTACGTCCATCGCATCGCTGAGTACAAACGGTGAGCCGTCTTGGTTAACTATCCTGAAGCCTACAGTGAAGCTTTCGCCTTGTTCACAATATATGTCTCCGGCTCGTGTTATCATAAGCCACCTCCTTGTTGCGACGGAACCACAGGCTGTTTGTTCTCGGACCTGTTCCTGTCGTTAGTTCTCTCGACGTTTGCTGCATGTGTAGCACCATTGCCAGCAGGACCACTGTTAGCTCTTGCGCCTCCACGTTGCTCTGTACCTTGTTCAATGACTGCCATAGCCGCTTGCATAGCCTCAGGGTTATTAAGCAGTGCTTGTTCAAGCTCTTGAGGCAAGTGTTGACTGTTTTCACGGATACCGGCAAGTACCACCTTAGCCAGCGGGTACTGGAAGCTGTCCATGATGTTCCAATAAAGCTCAAGTGTTCTTGCATCAGCCGGATTGCCAAGCGCACCGTTAATGAACTTATCTTGTGTCTCTTGCCACATTTGCACGCGGTTTTGAGTCAATGTAGCCGCCGGGTCAGTGCTGAACTCGAAGTCGTCCTTGTAGTATATCTGACCGTTCTTGTCTTTGTCAAGGAACATGTACTTATTCCACTCAAGCTCTTCTTGTGTGCCATCAGGCAATGTACGAACAAAGCTGACTGGCTCATCGCTGAATGCAAGTAAGTACTTAAGTAACAGCTCGTACAGTCCTGCGAAGGTAGCTGCCTTCATCACTCGCAATGACTCGATACGGCCAGCTGTTTGTACTGTCGCATATTCCTTAGCCTTGCCTGATGTAGCCGTTGTGTCCTTCTTGCCTTGGAAACTGTCAGTGACACCAGACGATGAACGAGCACTGTCGTATAGCAATGAAACCATCGTCATGTCCTGTGTAGTGTCGCTTACCACCTGTTTGCACTGGACCATAGCTGCCTCTTCCTGTGTACGAACACCAAGAACTTTGAGTGTCTCGTCCTTGTCGTTAAGTTTAAGTTTCTCAGGTTTAGTTAGCACGGCGCCAGCTTTAAGCGTCTTGTCAGTAGCCTTAGTAAGTATCTTGTTGACTGCGTCCTGCATGTCAAGCAAAGTAAACACCTCACTGATGCCGTATATACTGTTGATAGAGCTCACGGCCGGTCGAGGTACGAACGGTAGCTGTCTTACAATATACTGAGGTATCTCAGTGCCTCGGCTAAGGAACACTCTGCTTTCCATACGGTCATTAGCCTTGTCGTCACTCTCGCCTGTCTCGTACGGGTTGTATACTTCCATCAAGTCGCGGTCAAGTATCTCTGTACGAGCATCCTCAAAACGCATGTGCTTGCTGCCGCATACCGGACAAGTATCTGCAATAGGGACGACGGTGTGGCATTTAGTGCAAGTACGAAGCTTGCGTATCTGCCAGCTGTCCTCGTGACAAATAACCTGTCTACTGTCCTTGGCCCACATAAATAAGCCTACCTCGCGATTAGCATTGAGGTAGTAGCAAGATACGACAGGTATCACGTTTGTATTGTTGCTAGTGGGAGTCATCAACCTACCGTACAGGTCATATATACGGGTGATGCTTATGTCACGTATCTCAAAGATATACTCAAGGTCCTCGTATCTAAGCACGCCTGGTTGAGGTATTATCTGGTCTGCCAGACAAATATCCACCTTAGGCGAGCCTGAGCGAGTAGCAGTCCTGTCGAGGCTGTCCCAGCTCACCTTGTACCAAGTAGTGCCGTCGATGAGTGTCGAGCGTTCGCTCTTGTCGTTTTCCTGTTTACTAAGTATAGTGTCCATCGAGTACTTCAAGTAGCTCTCTGTGACATCCACCAGGAACTTGTCACTCTTATGACGAGGCATCATCTTAGGCATCGGTATGCTGTTGTCAACCTTGGACTCAATCATCTCTTGGCATATCTTTTTAAGCTGACGACTCTTCTTCTTACTCTCATCGCCTGTTACAGTGTTGAGAGCATTGAGCGTGCCGAGGTAGGCTCTGCGCCACATGTCGAGGTTCTTGTCGTTCACTTCCCAGTGTTGCTGCTTGGCACCATCGGCCAACGCAAACAATGTAGTGAACTTATTAAGTAGCTCCTCTTCCTCAGGCGTGTTAGTGTACGTCTCGTTCACGCTCTGCATTAAGTAAAGGTCTATTCTGTCCACGGATTCCTCCTTATAGTATTATGTATAGTACTCACGCCACTCAAGCGGAGCACCATATGTGTCAATGAAGCGTTGTTGCTCTATGTCGCTCATGTTCTCGTAGTCTTCCCACATGTCAGGGTACCACTTAGTGAAGCGAACTATCTTACGCTGAGGCATAGGTTCCTCACCTGTGAGCAGCTTGATTATGCGGGCCAGAGCTTGTGAGCACGAGTCAACCATATCGTCGTTCTTAGCGTATGGGAAGTGAGCAAGTTGCTCGATGAACTCCTCGTGTGGTTGTCTGAGCAAGCGTCCTGAAGGCTCCATGTCTTGTGCCTCCAACGGTGTCCAGTCTGTGCGTATGTGGCATCTGCGAGCAGCCACGAAGGGACTCACAGCTTGTGCACGGCTGAACTTACCACCGAGCGGGTTAACGCCGACGATAGGCGGTACGCCCTCTGTGTACTGCAATGTATCAATAATGGCCGAGCCGTTGGCTTTATCCTCTATGACTAGCTCGTCTATGCCAGGCCACTCTTTAAGTATCTGCTGTATCTTATGCACGGTATCAGTGAAGCCCATGCGCTTATTGACCAGTCTAACTAACCACGCGTCGTTGTCACGTATACCCCACAGCTCGATAGCCACCTTGTCGCTTGTCTCTGTCTGCTTGAATGTAGCGTCGACGGACAGTTGCAAGTAGTCGAACGGATGGTCACCAATGTCACACAGGCGGTAGTATTGCCATGAGTCCTTAGCGAACAAGTTGCCGTTCTCTGCGGTAGGATGTCCCTGGTACAGTGCGTTCCAAGTGTATGTACCGTCAGCGGCTATGACGAGCTGCTTAGCTCCTTTAAGCCACGTGTTGTCCTTGCGTATCTTTTGCGGCAAGTCCAGGTCGCCCATGTGTTCGCCCATGATGGCCTCGCCAGGCTTACGTCCTAGCGGGTCAGTAGCAGCATCCTCGCACTCGCAAGGTATGTTGATGTCTGCCCAGATGTACTCGTGCCAGTGCTCTTGTATCCAGCCTATGCAGTCGTTCTCGACCCATCGTGTCTGTATTACAATGAGCTTGCCACCGGGGTGGATACGGGTTTGGACGGATGGTGCCATCTCGTCGTGTATCTTAGCGAGCATAGTGTCGCTCTGTGCTTGTTCCTTGTTCTTGATAGGGTCGTCGATGATGAACAGCTCTGCAGGGTAGCCTGTGATACCAGCTTTCAAGCCGGCCGCACGGCACTTACCACCAAGCTCTGTCTCCCACAGTGCTACGCCTTGGACGTTGGGGTTAGGCTTAACACCGAATATATCCTCAGAGTACTCGTTGAACTTGTCTCTGTTGCGACGGCTGAAGCCTTCTGCGAATGTTCCCTCGTAGCCGGCTATGATGACTGCGTCCTCAGGATGCTTGCCAAGGAACCAGCTAGGAAGTGTCTCGGTGACTGTAGTGCTCTTGCCGTGCTGTGGAGGGACGCTGAGTAGCAGGATGTCCATGACCCCGTTAGTACAAGGTGTCTCCAGGAACTCCTGCACCTTGTCGCATAGCCACTTATGGAAGTGCGACATATAGAAGCCGCGGTTGACGTACTCACAATATGCCGAGTAGTCACGCCTGAGCTTTCGGCGTAGTATCTCGCCTTCCAGTGTGTGCGGTATGCTCATAGTTCTCCCTCGATGTCAACATAGTGCACGGAGTTGCCGTCGTGCTGAACGCCCAGTGTGTACCACTTACCATCAATCTTGGCAATGTATTGGCTGCAGGTGTAGTCAAGCCACTCAGGGTTCTCACGGCCAACAAGCACCAGCTCTGCGTCCGGAGTATGCAAGTAATCACGCACGTTATCCTCGAGTGTGTTCTCGCTGTATGTGTTGCAAGCTGTGAGCAGGATGGCGGCAATTGCTATCACGGCCATTGTTACAAGTAGTTTCCTCATTGTTTATCCTCCGGTTTTACAAGGGAGGATGAAGCCTCCGCTTGCGAACGCTGGTCGTCAGCCGCCGCCTTCTGTGCACGGTGTGCTGCAAGAAGTTCGAGCTCCTCGTCTGTAAGTTGCTCGTACTGGTTAGCCGACAATGTAGCATCCATCTTGCTCTCGTCGACCGGCTTAGCACCGAGCGTGTCTCGTACAAAGATGGCAGCTTGAGTATCGAAACGAGCCTTGACCATCTGGCAAGCAAGTATCATCTCTATCTCGGTCGGTTCACGGTCAGGTTGTTCCGAACGTTTGATGTCGTTTACAAGTTGTCTGTATGTATATTGCTCTATCGAACTAGCAAGCGTGGGGTTGCCGTCTTTGTCGAGTTGCTCAGGTGCTTTAGTTGCCGGGTTGTTTAACAATTTAACACCAAGAGAACGCCAGGCTTCACGTTGTGTACGAGGGTCTGAAAACACATTCATGGTTTCTTTAAGTTCTCTTAAATCTTTGTTAGGTATATTAGCCATTTAGCGCCTCCTTATAGTATTTCATTATTATTCTATATCAAAATTTTATATTTTATTACCATAACGTAATGATTTTGCGTGTTACAATGTGTGAATATAGCCTGCGCTGCGCGCGTAGTACGTAGCACGTTAATATTGATTTGCGTACGTACGGAAATGTTAATATGGTTCAAAAATTTTTGAGGTGGTTGGGTGTTAAAATAGTATTATCGACATATATTCGGTGCCAGATTGTCTCTTTTTTTTAATATATTTCAAAAGTATTATGAATAAGAGATTTGAGAAAATCGAAAATCATAAATCTAAAATATATCGAATAAAAGATAGATATATCTATGATTAAGATTAAATCAAATATCTAATAAAAAACACAGAGGTATAATTATGACTACCGTATCAAAAATCAACGACAAATTCTACATCAACTTCACAGACCCCTCCACCGGTGATACACACACCATCGAAGTCACCGAGCTCGACCCGAATAACCCCAAATCTCTCAAACTACCCGAAAACCCCTCTAATAGAAAATATCTATCAATAGAGAGAATAGAAAAGGCCCCGAACCAAACCTACGAACTCACCCCCAAAGAGGCCCGCAAGAATGGTCCCATTGAGAGAGCCCCTAAGAAGCCCGACAGAGATTATCTCTCCGACGAAGATAAACTTATCTATGATAACCTAATGAATAAGATAAAAGAGGCCAAGGAAGCCGAGAAAGAGGCCAAACGACCCAAACCACTCACCGAGAGAGAAAAACTCATCAAGAGAATAGAGAAAATGCAAAAGATGCTCGATGAGATGCCGGACTAACCGGCTCTCAAAGAGAAAACATGGAGGTAACACATATGTACGAAGTCACCCGATACAAACAATACTTCAAGAAAAACAATGGAAACTGTCAAGGTACCTACGAGATGACGTGCGATGAACGTGACGAAGCCAAAAAGACTCGTAAAAGAATGAGATACGTAGAACGTCTCATAAACGACCAAGAACGTGCCGAACAAGAAAGACTAGAACGGAACGGTCTCTGCCCTCACTGCCACATCTATCTACCCGACTCAGGTGAGTGTGACATATGCGGATACACCAAACCACAACCAACAGGTAACATAACACCATCATTCTATGAAAGATTGGCGAAAGTCAAAGGAGGGTTTGCCGAGTGAGCACGGTAACAATAGACAATATGAGATACTACCTTAAAACACAGACAAAGTACAAGAGTGAAACGTGGTCAGCCAAGGTTGACAAAATGACAGACAGACAAGTATACGCAGTTTACATGCGAATAATAAACAAAAAGGAGAACTAAAATGGAACAATACGAATTCACCACACCAAACGGAACAAAATTCACAGTCATAAGCGAAGAAGTCAGCAACGGATGGCTCACGCAAGTAGAAGTCGTCAACAAAAAGGGAGAAGTATACAAATATGCTTGGGTAAGTCCCTTCGACCAACGTACAGAGGACGAAAACAAAGACCTGAGAAGAATAGTCGACATCGTAAGAGATAACTACTAAGGAGGTAGAATATGAAAACACAACAAGAAAACATCGAATACTTTGAATTTACCAATGAAAACAACGTCAAATACCGCTTCAAGGCGAACAAACAAAGAGGCTACGTCGAGATAGAGGTAGGCGTAGTACCACCCGACCGAGACAGACACATCGTTGCAATGAGTGTCACCGAGCCTTTCGACGACGACCACGACCTTGCCAAACTTATCCTTGAAACAATGCGTGAGTGGGACGACTGCGAAGGCTACGAGCTACTCAGCGAAGAGGACGCAGGCCAAGAATACACATACTGGGAAGACTAAGGAGGTGCCACACATACAATGAACATACCTGAAGTGAAACGACATATATGCTACGGTGAGTACCAACACACCCTGAACCAGGCCTCCAAACGACTCACACCCGACGAGTACAAAGAGTTTGAGGCAAAGTACAATGAAGCGGTAGACGACGCGATAAATCCGCCACCGTACGAGTACGACTATCAAGATGTGGCTAACGTCCTTGAGGAATACGAGCAACGATTGTACAAAGATTACATCAACAGCAACTACTATAACAAGTTTGCACTCATCCGCATCAGGCAAATTGAGAACTTGATTGCAATGTTGCAAGAAGAGTTCTGCATCGAGCGTCACCGCACCATCAAAGTGCTTAACAATATGACACGCTATGAGGTCCACGACGACTAAAAGGAGGTAAAACTGGTCACAAATAGGCCAAAATAAGGCAAAATGAGGCCAAAATGATGGTAAATCTTATATCTTCTAACCAAATTCTTAAAAGATAATAGATTTTTTCTCAATCTTTTTTGAAAAAAGAAGAAGGCCCCCCCCCATTTTTCTCTGAAAATTGAGGCCTAAATAACAAAAGTTTTAATAAAAAATATATATACTATATAGATATATATTATATAAAAAATGAGGGGGGGCCTTATGATAATTATAAAAAAGATAGAAAAAAAATCTTTTATCTTTTAGATAATTATTGATAAGATAAAGGATTTACTGCCTGAAGGAGGAAATATGGAAATACCAACATTCAACCCACACGAAGTAACACCACAAGAGCTCGAAATTTGTAAACAACTTCAAGAGCAA
>OLSQ01000444.1_pt1 | contig 40750 bp, 48 predicted proteins | sample 1672561 | NCBI WGS metagenome assembly OLSQ01 (sample SAMEA3136699, study PRJEB25190) | human gut metagenome | biome: human gut; feature: human-associated habitat; material: faeces | place: Austria | collected 2013
GGCCTCACCCTCCGGCGTGGCCGGCGGCAGCGTGGGGTTCACGTACACGCCCCGGTCGTAGATCTCCGCTGCCGCATGCAGGGTGCTGTACGTCTCGTAGGTGTAGATGGGGATAATGGGCGTGGGCGCTTCCAGCGCCGAGGGGCGGATGGTCAGCCCCCGCTCCGTCAGGCCCTTGCGGGCATAGATGCTCAGCTGCCGCAGACGTTCCGGCAGCTCCGGATGCCGCTCCAGCACACGGAGCGCCGCCAGCGCCGTGGCGCAGTTGGCAGGGGGGATGGACGCGGAGAAGATGAAGGGCCGGGAGGTGTGGCGCACGTAGTCTGCCACCTCCGCAGACGCGGCCATGTAGCCGCCCAGGGAGGCCAGCGACTTGGAGAATGTGCCCATATACACGTCCACCTTGTCCTCCAGCCCGAAATAGCTGGCCGTACCGCGGCCGCCGTCGCCCAGCACGCCCAGGCCGTGGGCGTCGTCCACCATGACCCGCGCACCGTACTTTTCCGCCAGGGCGCAGATCTCCGGCAGCCTGGCGATGTCACCTCCCATGGAGAACACGCCGTCGGTGACGATCAGTGCCCCGGCGGTCTCCGGTACTTTCTGCAAACACTTTTCCAGCTCCGCCATGTCGCTGTGGCGGTAGCGCAGCATCTTTCCGTAGGACAGCTGGCAGCCGGCATAGATGCTGGCGTGGTTTTCCCGGTCGCAGATCACGTAGTCGTGCCGACCTACCAACGCGGAGATGATGCCCACGTTGGACTGGAAGCCCGTGCCGAAGGTGACGATGCCCGGCTTGCGCAGGAATTTGGCCAGCGCGTCCTCCAGCTCCAGGTGCATCTCCAGTGTGCCGTTGAGGAAGCGCGAACCGGAGCAGCCCGTGCCGTATTGCTCCAGCGCCTTGACGCCGGCCTCTACCACCACCGGGTCGGTGGTCAAACCCAAATAGTTGTTGGAGCCCAGCATGATGCGGCGCTTGCCCTCCATGATGACCTCCACGTCCTGCCGGGACTCCAGCGCATGGAAGTAGGGATATACGCCCTTTTCCTTCAGCTCCGTGGCCAGGGACGGCGCATAGCACTTCTCAAAAATGTCCATAAATCACCTCTCTATTTGATATACCACATTAGATATACTTGTATTTTTTGAATGAAAATATTATATAGATAGAGAAGCCGCTTGTCAACGGGAACATCACCGACCCAGATGTTCGATGAGCTGGACGATGCCCCGGCTCAGCGCTGCCGCGCCGCACACCGTGCAGATGAATGTGATGGCCTCCATAGGAAAGTCCTCCTTCCATCCGAATCTACATTTAATCAGAAATAGATTACTGATTGTGTGTGATTACGTCTAATATGGAGAGTATTCTGTGAGCTTCTTCAAAAGCGGTTTTATACTCTTTACTATTTGTCTTTGTTGGCTTGGTAATCAGCGGAATCAAGATGCAGGGCGTATCAAAATTATTCAGAGTAACCTTAATATAGAGCGAATCTACACGCTTTTTCTGAACGCGTTTTCCCGTAATGGCACCCGCAACAGCTCCAACGCCTCCAAATACAGCCCCTCCAACCAATGCCTGACCAACACCACCACTTGTGACAATCGCATCATCTTCAAGCAGATCGTAGCTTACAAGATCAGAAAATGGATACCATTTATTCATATCAGCTTTGTTTTTTCCGCTGGTAATCATTTTTTCTGCCGCGAGAGACATTCCCATTGTACTTAGTGCCATAAGCCCTTTGAAAGACTTTCCGATAATTCCGGACTTTTTACTTGCAGGTATAATTCCGTGAACTTGAAAAGTACGGTCTGTCTGGTTAACTTTTACTGCCTCCATAAAACTCCTTCTTTCTTGGATTATTTTTTAACCTTAATTCAATTAGATTTTGATGATATCCTGTAATTCTGGATATCTGTTCAACAGTAAACTCTCTGTATTCCTCTAAAAGAGAATCTGGTACCAGTAACTCCATGGCAAATCTGTTTGCTTCAATTTCCTTTTTAGAGTTCAATAGGAGGGTTCTGTTTCTGATGAAATAACAATTTTCCTTCCGGTGCAAGATAGCATGACCAAGCTCATGAGCCATGACCAGACGCTGTTCGTACTCCGGAAGATTTTCATTAATGAATATGTAGCGGTGATTCTTCAGGAACATATAGCACCCCTCGAACTGTAGATTGCATATCTGGTATAAGATACCGAGCTGATCGGCAATGTCGAAAGGGTCTGTGGTTCCTGTTTTTCTTTTGTAGTAAGAAACAATCTTCTTGATATCCAAGCATCTCACCTACTTTTTGTATTTCTTTGGTGTGTATTTTTCTTTGTTGATAAGCTTTAACCTTTTCAGTGCGATTTCCAATTCATCTTTGAACAGTTCCGCCGCTTCAGGGCTGATTTCTTCTCCGTTATAACTGGCAGGACCGTTTTCGCCGGATGTCAGCTTTTCCATGATATTATCTAAGTCCTTTGCGATATCACGATTATCCTTTGCCGTTAAACCTTGCTGTGATGAATCATCTCCTGTCATTAGATAGTCAATTGTTACGCCGAAATAATCAGCTACTTTCATAAGCCTATCATTTGGGAGAGTCCCTTTTTTTAGCTGTCCGATATACCCGTTTGAAAAGCCAAGATCTTTTTCTAATCTCGAAATGGGGACTTTTTGCTCTTTACATATCTGTTTAACTCTTTCCACACAGTTCATAGAGTACCTCCAAATTTTTTTAGGGGAAAGCCTAAAAATAGTGTTGACAAATTAGAGAATACTCTATATAATTAAAATGTGCTTAGAGGAAAGCCTAAAATATAAAAGAGAAATTCTCTAAAAATAAGTTTCTGGACAATTCTTATTTTAGATTATTCTCTAATAAATGTCAATAGGCTTTCCTCTAAAACATAAATTATTTTCAGAAAGGAGAGTTTATTTTGTTTTACGAAAAAGTAGTCCGTTATTGTGAAAAAGAACAAATTTCGATTATGGAATTTGAAAAAAAATGCAATATCGGAAATGGAACTGTGGGACGCTGGAAAGATGATGTTTCCAAGCCTTCATTACATACACTTCTTAAGATTGAATCTGCAACAGGAATTCCACTTGAATGTTGGGCATCAAGTCGAATTGATGGTTTTCTGTCAGACCAGAATGAGACAGCATAGAGGAGAAAAACATGATTTGGATACCCAGAAAGAGGAGAAACAAACAATGCCAAAAGTAAAATTAAACCGCGATGCTCCACTCAATGAAGCTGCAAAAAGATTTTATCACTTTTTCAGAGCTGGAAAGAGTAAAACCCAGATCTGTAAATTGATGGGATACAGTGATGCGACAGATTGTAACAGACTCAAAGCCCCGGAGTTCTTTACCCTCCGGGAGCTGAGAATCCTTTACAAAGAAGCACAGTTACCCGATGAAGAATTTATGAAGATGATCCGAGAGGAGAAATAAATGAAACAGTACGTAATCATAGCTCTCTGCATCCTTGCAGGGAAGTACGTAGATATTCCGATCTGGTTAAACGTCTGCTTGGGGATGGCAGCATTCTGGGCGGTAAGCCAGATAAATAGAGAATGGGAGTAGAAATGACAGAAGAAGAAAGAAAAAAGGAAGTAGAACGGATTTCCAGAAAAACTCAGAAGTCCGTAAAAACTCCCTCAAACGAACAGAGAATCATCCGCATTGTTCGATTTAAAGCCGGAAACCTTGCAAGTTACATAGGCACTCTGGAAGAAGCAACCAGAAAAGCAAAAGAGATGGAATGCCTGTACGGTCCGATCGAACATATTGAATAAAAAAAGACTCATGTAATGCAAATACATGAGCCGGGGTGACTTTCTGTCACTTGGATAATAAAACCTATAAAAAATATAACACCCAGGTGTCAGAAAGTCAAGATTTAAGCAGGAAAAACCTGCTATATTTTTAACTCTTTTTCAGGGGGCGGAAAGCCTCTTAGAAACTCGATTAGAAGTATTAGACTTACGACCTGAGGTGAGACATGAAGTGTGGATACATAAGGGATACATGGGACTGTGGAGAGACCATGGAGATAGAGGAAAAGCATACCGGGAGGTATGGAGCCAGGGGACAGAAGAGACAGGAAAAGAAAAAGGCAACCCCCGAAGATATAGAGAAAAGAAACCAGTGGAAAAAGGAAAGAGACCTCCGCCGATTGATCAAATGGAATTTCTCACCAGGGGATTACTGGTACACCCTGACATTCAGAAAAGATGAAAGACCGGAATGGGAAGAGATGATGAAGATCATGGCAGACTTCATACGGAAACTCCGGAGGGAATACAAAAAAAGAGGATGGGAACTGAAATACATCTATCGTCCTCAGATCGGAGAAAGAGGCGCTGTTCACATACATTTTCTGGTAAATGCAGAATCTTCAGATAAAGATAATCGCACCGACAAAATGATTGCAGGATTGTGGAAGTATGGGAAAGCATACCCAGAAATCGTATACGAAGTCAATGACGGAAAACTTGCAAACTATATAGCAACGCCTAAAAAGGAGTGGGAACCGGAAAAAGCAAAGGATTACCACCCATCCAGAAACCTGATCAGAAAAGATCCAAAGAGAAAAGAAGTCAAACGCCGGAGCCTGGTGGACAAGCAGGGGCAACTGATCTATCCTGCAGTACCAAAAGGATATTACATAGACAAAGATTCTGTACGGATGGGAATCAACCCGATCACCGGATATGCATACCGTCATTACACACTTGTAAAGATAGACAGGAGGATTTAAAGATGGGAGAACCCAGGATGGCAAGAGTAGATGTTTCCATTCTTGTCAGAGAAAAAGGTGCAAAAGTAAAGAAAGGTAAATACCTGTACATAATTGCCAGCAAGGATTTCCCTAAAGGTCCTGGGAATCCTATCAGCGGATCAGCGTATGTAGAAAACACAACAGTAAACCGAATGGCTCTTCAATGCCTGGTGGATGCCTTGCAGAGAATACATAGACCATCCATGGTCACAATCCACACAACCAGTGGGTACCTTCAGAACGGATACCGCAGCCTTCCGGAATGGAAAGGAAACGGATGGACCAGAAAAGGTAAGAAAGAATTACGCAATGCAGACCTCTGGCAGCAGGCGGACAAGCTGTTAAGCAACCATGCAGTGCGATTCAAAATGCAAATATGAAAACGTGAGAGGAGAACATAATGTTTGAGAAATTTGGAGAAATGAGTTCATACACAGAAATCAATGAATTGGCAGCCAACCTCCTGCAGGAAGGAGACATTGACAGCTTAAAAGAACTGGCAAAAGAAAATGGTATTCCGGATGACTATGTAGAAATGTATCTGGAAGAAATGATCCCAGCTCTCTGTGATGCCACATCTGCCGCTATTGGCAAGATTGACTTGGAGTGCACAGAGTTAAACCCCAAGGAACTTATGCTGGACTGGGTGGAATATATCAAAGGACTCTGCATGGAAAATGAGATGATCGCCCATCAGGTGCGAAAGAAAGGAAAGACTCTTAAAGGGTGCATAGCAGTCCTACTGTCATATTCTTTTAAAAACCAGATCAAAGTAGACAATTCAATCGTAAAGGCGGCAGGGATAAATGCAAGCAAAGTAACCTTCGGTGTTCCTGGCATGGCAAACGCAAAGAAACTGATCAGAGACTATTATCTGGGAGACGACAGGAAATGAAAAAGAAAGCGATTGAGAGGATTCCCTTCAAGGGCAGCAGGAGAAAAAAAGAAAGGTACTCAAATATAGTCAGTGTATTTACCAAAGAGATCGAGAATTCCCCGCACCTGTTTATAGAAATCTACAAGAATAAGCGTAATGAACGGGAAATTCCGTGGATAAGAATGGTATTTACTGCCACAGACTGGGGCTTATATTATCCGGAAAAAGGAACATGGTCCAGTGCAGGCTTGGAGGAGATAAACAGACAGCTGGGGCATTGCAAAAAGGACATAGAGGCGAAGAATTTTATTCAGAATAGAGATGTGGACACAATCTGGGATTTTTGCCGGGGAGGATATGGGCTCAAAACGAAAGAGTACGATGCCTGGACAGGCGCACTGGAAAATCTGATCGGGCGCATTAAAAATGAACGCTGGCACAAAAGAAACAATAACAGACGCATACGCCTTCAGGAACGGCAGCAGAATACCCCCGCTCTTCCGGAAGATCTGGAAAAATGGGCGGATAGAACCTTGTTTAAGAAAGAACACTTTATGTATTATAAACGGCACGGAAGATATGTAGATATTGCTTGCTCTGCCTGCGGACATGTTACTACGACAGCGACAAAACAGACAGAAGGGTTTGAAGGCCAGTTTGAAAAGATTATACCGGTACCTCACGCTAATGCTACAGGACACTGTCCGTATTGCAATGCGGAAGGAACATACAAAACAAGTGGAACTGTAAAAGGCCCATACATACTCAGTTCAGACTGTTTTACAGCGCAACCCTATAAAGAGGCTGGTGCTGTAGTCAGATATATAAATGTGGACAAGATATATTCCTTAGATTTAGCACTGGAAGGAACCTGTGAGATCATGACAGGGGCAAAAGAAAGAATTTCCATTACGGAGATTGCAAGAACATATTTGGAAAAAGGAAAAAGACCGCAGACGGATTACCACAAATATTCAGCCATAAGCGGTGAGTTCTGGGATGACTGCAACCTGGATGGATACAGTAAGATAAGCATCAGACCCACAAAGATATTCCCTGAAAGTTTTAAAATGCTGAAAAACACGTTCCTACAGTACTCGGGGGCAAAAGAGTATGCCGGTTATAACCCCACTTACAATTTAACACAATACCTCATGCGATATATGCGATATCCACAGATGGAGATGCTGTCAAAGATGGGATTATACAGGATCGTGGAATCCATGACAAGATGTGAACTTGGATTCATAGCGGACCAGACAGCAGTCAGACCTGAAGACTTTCTTGGAATACGAAGAGAACGTCTGAAAGACCTGATTACTGTCCAAGGCGATATAGCATATTTAAGAGCATGGCAATTTGAAAGACGAAATTCATTGAGGTTGACGGAGCAGGAAAGCATATTTATCAGAGAGTATACAAATGTTACAACAGGTATTGCGGAAATCCTTGGATATACAACGGTTACAAAATTAATGCATAAGATAGAAAACTATTCAGGAGTGAGCATACCAAAGACTCTGGAAGACGAACTATGCGGCAAAGCAATGGATGCCTTCCGAATCACAGCACAGCTCTATGCAGACTATATACATATGAGATTACAGAGGGGATATGACCTGCACAATCAGATATTCCTGTTCCCAAGAAACCTGCAACAGGCACACGGCCAGATGGTACTGGAAACGCGTACAGAAGAACAGAAAAAAAGGGAGAGGGAAGTGGCAGAAAGATATCCGGACATTCGCAAAAACTACAGAAAACTCAGAAATACGTATTTTTACGAAGATGAAACATTCCTGATTCGTCCTGCCAGATCTGCAGAAGAGATTGTAGTAGAGGGAAGGTTCCTGCACCACTGCGTGGGTGGAAATAACTATCTGAAGAAACATAACACCGGTAAAACAATAATCCTTTTCCTCCGGGCAAAACAGAACCCGGAAACTCCGTATATCACAGTTGAGATACAGGGAACGGATATCCTGCAATGGTACGGCATCAGGGACACAAAGCCTGATAAAAAGAGAATAGAAAGCTGGCTGGAAAAATACACCCGGTTTTTATTCTTAGAAAAGGAACAGAGGATACAAGTGAATATAGCATAAGGAGGATACCATGGAATATATGCAGTTAAGCATGGATGATTACATCCAGAGTAAGAATGAAATCAAACAGGAATTGGGTGGAATCGTAAAGAGTTTCGTGCGGATCGGCTGGCAGCTGACCAGAATCAATAAGTCAGAAGCATACAAACATGATGGTTACAGCACTATAGCGGAATTTGCCAAAGCAGAATATGGCATGAATCCATCAGGAGTCAGCCGCTTTATGAATGTCTATGAAAGATATTCCATTCCTGGAGATACACCGGAACTTCAGGAACAGTATAAGGATTTCAAATTCGCCCAGTTGACAGAGATGCTCCAGCTTCCGGAAGAAGACAGACAGATCTTCCATGCGGAAGACAAGAGAGAAGATATCCGAGAGCTGAAGGATTTCAACAAGGAGAATGAAAACAATCCAATGAACCTGCTTGACTGGAAGTCGGCCCAGAGCACAGAAGATAAGTTAAAAGCCACCATTCAGGAGTTCTTCCATGAAAAACAGGGAGTTCTTAACACACTCTATAGCAGCGAAGCTTATCAGACAGGAAACATCAAAGAAATGAGCCAGATCATAAACCCTGGTGACAGCATGAGCTATCGAAAAGGAACAGCCTTCCTGATGCTCCACCAGGAAGACATCACAGTGAAGATCTTCAATGGCGAAATGAAAAATATCACATGGGAACAGTTTTTTACTTATACACAGGAGATATTCGCAGAAGCGGCAGCAGGGAACCGTACATACGAAAATTACTTCGGAATCACAGAAGAGGCGTCAGCAGAGCCGGAGAAAAAAGAAATATCTCCAACAACCGAACAGAGTGTTCGCCCAGAACCGAAAATTGCGCCGGCGCAACCGGAACCGACCAAAGAACCAGTGGAAAAAGTGGATAACTCTGTGGATAAATGTCAAAAAACAGCAGTTGAAGAAAAAGAAGAACTGCGCACAGAAAATACATCACAAGAACCAGATTTTCAGACGCCAGAATCCGAACCGGAAAATATCGAAAAATGTCAAGAAACAGCACAGACAGAATCAGAACCACAGATTCCCGGACAGGATAACATCCAGAATCATCCGGAATATATGCCAAAACCCATAGAATCGGAAGAACAGCCAGAGAGCAACCTGAAACCAGAATTACAGGAAGACCATCTCGGTGAGGTCAACGAAATGGTGCCGGAAGAACCGGAAATTGCGCCGGCGCAATCCAAATCAGAGCCACCGGTAGCAGAACCTACAACCAGAAAAACCTATATAGATTCCTTAACAGCATATGGTACCGCCGAGTATTTTGCAAAAGCAATGAGATCATTTGCAAACAAAACCTATAACATGCTTCTGGATCCTACTTTCTGGGAAAGATGGCTGAATGAAAAAGTAGACCATAACGGAAGACCGTGGGAAAACTAAGGGTGCTTTCAAAATTCACATAGATACCATTCCTGCTCCCAAGCCTGTCAACGGGAGCGGGGGAAAGGAGACAAAATGGAGAAAAACTGCAAAACCTGTATCGATAATAATGACGACCCCTGTGATAAATGCAGCGAATACGGAGGCGATTACTACAGAGACGAAAATGGGGAAATCATTTGCAGATGTCTTGAATGCCCTGATAGTCCGTACCAAGACTAGGAGAATGATACCAGAAAGGAGAACCATGAACCTCAGACAAAAAAAGAAATTGTTTAATAAAAAAGTCGGTTGGAATCCGCCAGATGGGATGCTCTACAGTGATAGACGCTACCATGATTTTATCGGAAAGCCTTGGGGAGGGCTGGCAGCCATGAAGAAACTTGAAACTGTCAAAGCAGTAGAAACTTTTAACAGAAATATATCAAGGAGAAATAAATGGATAAGGTCGTCACATCGATACGAGAGATAAATTTAGAGGACATCAGGTTTCCAGTTATCGCAGTATTTGAACATCCACAGGACTATCCGACGAAAAGCGTCGGAAGGATATTCGAGTTAACCAAACCAACAGATACCGTAATCGTAAAAGACACACTGGAAGAATTACAGAAAGATATTCAGGCACACTGGGCAGGTATATTCTTCCAGAGAACAGAATTTGATGTACCATCAATGAAAGGGTGCTGGGTATGAACCAGGAAGGATTATTATTCCCTAAAGGAACCATTAGAAAAAAACGAAAGAAACATTCAAAAAGCATTATAGACAGAGACATAAAAGGTCAGTGCTTCGTATGTGGTAAAACAGGCTATACAGAACGCCATCACATCTATGGCAGTGCAAACCGCAAATACTCCGAACAATACGGTTTAACCGTATATCTTTGCCCGGAGTGCCACAGAACCTCAGATGTATCTGCGCATAAGAACAAAGAAGTCAGATACACCCTGCAGCGGATCGGCCAGAGAGCCTTTGAAACCAAATGCGGCAGCAGAGAACAGTTTGTAAAGATGTTTGGAAAGAATTACCTGGAGGATAAAAAATGAACGTAGGAAAAGCAGCAGCAATATTTAAAAACATTCATAACGAGGAAACAGAAGTAGAGGACAAACTTACAGCTATTCAGGATGTAAGTGGCTGGGCTACACACAACAGCATCACTAAGAAAGAGATGATGGAAGTTATCCGCTGGCTGATTGAAGAATACATCTAAGGAGGCACACAAGATGAATGATGACAGAGCAAAGACCTGTAAACACAGTACCGGACAGATCGGCCAGCTGGCAGTATATGTCCTCCCAACATGCCCGAACATGAACATGATTAAGGGAAGATTCGTAACAACCAGACAAAGATGTCACAGATGTAGATTTTACAAGGAGAAGAAATGAACCTATATGAGATTACAGACATGAAAACGGGAAAAGTGATAGAGCCTGTAATAGCATTAAGAGAAGCATCAGAAAAACTTAACTGCAAGCCACACCTGATATCAAATGCCTATTATGAGGGACACCTTGCAAACCGTAGATATAGAGTGATGATGGTAGATGAAACGATTAAAAGAAAAGACATGATATGGGTAGAATGGGACATATGCAGAAAACAACTGTTAAAATTATGCGGGAGGGATGAATAATGGGAAGAAACGCTGAAGGTTATCCGGATCCAACAGCTAGTAAAGCAATCCGGACAGCAGGACATATGCCAGAACAGATATATAAAGACTATTGTATCCTTCGGGCAATGGCATACCGTATGGGATTGGAGATAACTGGATTAAGAGACCAAAAGACAGGAAGGGAATACAGGAAATGAGAAAACGCTTAAGATACTGGCTATTCGAAGCCAGAGAAAAGAAATGTAGATTCTGCTGTTTATTCTGTCACTACTGGCACTTATGCCAAAATGATACATAAAAAGAAGGAGGCCGGGAACAATCATGCTCCCGGCTAAAAGTATGAAAAAGAAAAAAGTTTTGCAATTACTCTTTGCTCTGTACAGGTAATACTATACCCAGAAAATGTGAGTAATATGTGATGCGGATTTGAAGAATTTGTGAAAGGGGAGCGATACCGATGGAGACGACAGCAATTCAGGAAGAAAATGAGAAAAAGAAAGAATATTTAAAATCCTACCGACGAGCAGTAAAGAGAGAACAGGATATCCTGGAGGAGATCCAGAGACTGAGATTGGATAAAATGTTCCCATCGGTAGTCAATGATGGTATGCCGCACGGCAGCAGTCATTCTGATCTATCTGATTACATAGCTATCATGGATGAACAGATAGAACTTTTAAAAAAGGAACGTCTGAAGAAGGTCAGATGCTACCAAAAGATTGAAAGACAAATCAGACAGATGGAGAACGAAGATGAGCAGGAAGTGCTGAGGCTGAGATACATAAAGGGACTGAAATGGGAAGAAGTAGCTTTAAAGATGAGTTACAGTTATCGGAGAACATTAGATATTCATGGAAAAGCACTTTTATCATTCGAAATGTAAAAGACTGCACACTATTGCACATTAATATGTGATATTATTTATGATGAACTTAGATGGAAAAAGATTATTTCGAACAATCTTCAAACTACATTTTTTGAAACGCCTTGTAGAAATGCAGGGCGTTTTGCAGTATAGTAAAAGAAAAATATGTTTGGAGGTTTTGATATGGACGAATGGTTAACAGAAGAAGAACAGTACCAAGATGTTTTGGATATAGCTAAAATTCAAAGAATTAAGGATTCAAAGCTAAGAGATATCAGAAGTAAACACTGGGAATATCGCCATAAGATATTTCTGGATGAAACACATATATCTGATCAAGAACTTATGCGGCTGTACAATTTAGATATGGAAGCTGAGAAAAAAGAAATAGAGAACTATAAGAAAACAAAGAAGTAAAACAGTAAAATCCCCTTTGACATTAGGCGAATCTAATACCAGAGGGGATTTTTGGATTTAGAAGATAAGTTAATAACAGACAAAGAGGTGGTGAGAATTGAATGAAGACCTAAAAACACCGAATTACGACCTTGCTTATATAGATTATTGCAAGGGAATGAAATACAAAGAAATTGCTGAAAAATATGGCGTAACAATAAATACTGTAAAGTCATGGAAGACCAGATACAAGTGGTCTAAAGATGGTAAAAAGAGTGTGCACACAAAATCAAAAAAAGTATGCACACAAAGTAAAAATAAAAAAGAACCGACAGAGAGCAGAGTTGATCAAGTAATAGAAAATCCTGACCTGACTGACAAACAGCGGCTTTTTTGCGTTTATTACATTCGCAGTTTCAATGCTACAAAAGCATACCAGAAAGCATATAAATGTAGCTATGAAAATGCAATGCAGAACGGCAGCAGGATGCTGAGAAATGACAAGGTAAAAGAAGAAATCCTCAGACTGAAGCAGGAACGCCTGAACCGAGAATTTCTTTCAGAGTCAGATATCTTTCAGAAGTACATGGATATAGCCTTTGCAGATATCACTGACTACATGACATTCGGTACGGAAGAGGTACCGGTTATGGCAATGTATGGACCCGTGAAGATAAAGGATCCTGAGACCGGCGAAGAGAAGCAGCTTACAAAAATTGTGAACACAGTCCGGTTCAAGGATTCTACCGAGGTGGACGGCACTATCCTGTCAGAAGTGAAACAGGGAAAAGATGGAGCCAGTATCAAACTATCAGACCGCATGAAAGCATTGCAGTGGCTGTCTGATCACATGAATATGGCAACGGAAGAGCAGAAAGCAAAGATTGCACAGATGAAAGCCCAGACAGAACGCCTGGCAGCAGCACCGACAGACGGAGAAGAGGATGGAGTTGAGATCATAAACGATGCGGACGAAAAAGCAGGTCAGAATATCAGAGATAGTGATACCGAAGTATCTTCCGGTGTTCAATAATAAATCATATAAACACATCATCCTAACTTCTGGACGTGCCGGCACGAAATCCAGTTTTGCTGCTATACGGACAGACTACCAGATCATAGCAGACCCTCATGGATCAGCTGTAGTCTTGCGCAAACACCACAACAAACTTAGAAAGACGGTATACAAAGAAATGCTTCGAGGTATTAACCGCCTTCAGGTACCAAAGAACCGGTTTTATATAACAAAAAGTCCGATGGAAATCACATATAAGAAGTACAATACAACCATTTACTTCTCCGGATCCGACGGCATAGACGACACCAAAGGTATCATTGACGAAGATAAACCAATTAAATTAGTTATCCTGGACGAGCTGACAGAATTCTTTGACGACGGAGAAGGTGAGGATGAGCTTGCGAACATAGAAGCAACTTTCGTCAGGGGAAATAAAGCAGGATTCCAGATGATTTATTTGTACAACCCGCCGAAGAATCCAAATGCACCAGTAAATACATGGTGCAAGAAGATGGAGAAACGCCCTGACTGTATTCACATTCATACGGATTACAGAGACGTACCGGTAGACTGGTTAGGACAGGATCTGATTGATTCTGCAGAAGCCATGAAAGCCGTAGATCCAAAGATGTACCGCTGGACATGGCTGGGGGAACCGGTCGGAGTAGATGAACTGATCTATTATATGTTCTCAGACCGAAACCGAAAGAAACCTGAAGAAGGAAGAACATACGAAAGAGCATATATCGGCGGAGACTATGGACAGCAGAACGCAACAACCTATCAGGCATTTGGACTTGACACATACAGGCGAAAGTTTCCTGGGCTTGGAGAGTATTACCACAGTGGCCGGGAATCCGGAACACAGAGAAGTCCGTCAGAATACGCACAGGATTTAGTAGACTTCATGAATGATCTTCATGAAGAATATGGAATCAGAGCTTTTTACGTGTGCCTGGACCCGTCGGCAAAAGGCTTACAGGAAGAAATCCGAAGAGCTACCAGAGCCGGACTGGATTACAGTGTTCTGATCAGAGACGCAGACAACGATGTAGCACTTGGAATCAGCCGTGTGCAGAAAGCGTTTATATTCGATATCCTCAGTATTTCTCCAAAACAGGAGAATCTGATCAGAGAACTGGGGACATATGAGTACGATAAAAAATCAATCGAAAAAGGCAAGGAAGTACCAGTCAAAGAAAACGATCATGGATGTGACGCATTGCGCTATGCAGTAATGACTGCATGGAGATATTTAAAGACGTGGCTCCCCGCCGCGATAGAAGAAAAAGAATACATCGTTGATATAGCGAGAAAGGAGGTAGAGGAAGATGGATATATTTAGTTACCTGCAAAGAAAAGGAATTGATACGGTAGACAGATTCTTTTACCGGATGATAGCCATCTGGGAGAGCTGGTACAAGGGAAAAGTAAGAAATTTTACCAGATACAGAGTATATTCTGGACAGGGCACATATTCAATAAAGCACAGAAAAAGTTTGGGAATGGCAAAGAAACTGGCAGAGGATATCGCAGACCTGCTTTTGAATGAACGTGTACAGATTACACTTTCTGATGAAACCACGGGAGACTTCGTGTCTGAAGTTCTGAGACAGAACAGATTTCTGGTCATTGGGAATGATTACCAGGAAAGGAAAGCATATTCCGGAACAGTTGCATATATCCCATACCTGCAGGATGCAGAGGCGGATGAGGAAGGCAGGATCATTCCTGGTACCGGAAAGATAGGAATTGATTATGTGAGTGCGAAAGATATATACCCGATCAGCTGGAACAACGGAAAGATTACAGAGTGTGCATTTACATTTCAAAAGACCGTTGCAAGAAGAAAATACGTACAGGTTCAGATTCACCAGATGGAAGAAACAGAACAGGGTTTGCAGTACGTCATCGAAAATAACGTCCTGGAATGTCAGGCTGGCAGCAGGGAAGGGAAAGAACTCAAAGAAGAAGAATGGAAACAGTTGAAACCCTTCAGAAGCCTTTCTGCGAGAGTGGAGACAGGATCATCAGAACCTCAGTTCACAATAGATCGTTTAAATATCGTAAATAATGCAGACGAAGACGAAAGCAATCCTATGGGAATCGCAATATACGCGAATTCTATAGATATCCTGAAAAAACTGGACATTGAATATGACTCATACAACAACGAGTTTGACCTCGGAAGAAAGAGAATATTTGTTGCTCCGGAAATGATAAGGAATATAGATGGAAATCCGGCATTTGACCCGGAAGATACAGTATTTTACCAGCTTCCGGATAATTACGATAAGGACAAAGAAGGACTGATAAAAGAGATCAACATGGATCTTAGATCGGAACAGCATTCGAAGGCTATTGATGATGACCTGAATTATCTTTCTTTGAAATGTGGGTTTGGCACAGAAAGATATAAATTCGACAGCAGCGGCGTAAAGACAGCCACAGAAGTCATATCAGAAAACTCAGATATGTATCGCATGATCAAAAAGCATGAGATCATCCTGGAAGACGTTCTGAAAGAACTGATACAGATTATTATCCGACTCGGCATTGTACTCGGAAATCCATTAAATCCGAATACTGAGATCACGATTGACTTTGATGATTCGATCATTGAGGACAAACAGGCGGAACGCCAGTCTGATCGTCAGGACGTAAGCATGGGCGCAATGCCATTATGGGAATACAGAGCCAAGTATTATGGGGAGACTGAGGAAAAAGCAAAAGCTTCAGTCGAACAGCCAGAGGATACGGTGATTGAATGACACAGGGAGAAATTGAGAAGCTGACAGCAAAGACCGAAAATATCTTTTCGGAACTGGAGATCCGGATCATGTCTGATATCGTTCGCCGTATCAAAGAAAATGGAGTTTCTACAGCATCTGCAGACTGGCAGTTGACAAGACTACAGCAACTGGGAATGTCACAGGAACAGATTAAAAAGTACATTCAGTCAGCTCTTGAAGCTTCTGAAAAGGAAATGGAGAAGATCTTTTCTGATAAGGCATACGAAGAATACTATGGACATGAAAGATTCTATAAATTCGCAGATATGCAGCAGATACCTTTTGAAGAAAACATTGTTCTCCAGAGACTTATAGAAGCAACAAAAGAACAGCTACAGGGTGAATACAAGAATTTGACTGCTTCCATGGGATTTGCAATCAGAGATCCTGCGACTGGGAAAATCAAATCAGCTCCGCTTATGGATTTTTACAGATCCACAATGGATAATGCGGTTCTGGATATTCAATCAGGGGCTTTTGATTACAACACTGTTTTAGGAAGAACAATCAAACAAATGACCGATTCGGGCATTCGATACATAGATTATGATTCCGGACGGAGAGACAGAGTAAATGTAGCTGCCAGGAGAGCGGTTCTCACAGGATTCAGACAGGTGCAGGGAAAGATAAATGAGCAGGTAGCGGCAGAACTTCACACAGACATGTATGAGGTAAGTTATCATGTCGGTGCAAGGCCTTCACATCAGCCGTGGCAGGGAAGGGTATACAGCATGGAACAGCTTCATTCTGTGTGCGGTCTGGGAGAAGTAACCGGTCTGAAAGGGGCTAACTGTTATCATGACTACAAACCATTTCCACCCGGATCCGTAAGAACTTATACAGATGAACAGCTAAAACGGATGAACCAGGAAGAAAATACCCCGAAGACCTATAACGGTAAAGAATACACAACCTATGAAGCACTTCAGCAGCAGAGGAAGATGGAACGGGGAATGCGTGCCCAGAGACAAACGATAAAACTGTTACAAGATGGAGAAGCTACTCCGGAAGATATTATTCTTGCAAAAGCTAGATATCAGGGTCAAATGCAGACCTATAAAAACTTTTCTGAAAAACTAAAACTGCCAGAACAGAAACAAAGAATCACTCAAGATGGATTACGCGGAAAGTTCATGCCAACGAAAGCAGAGATTGGAATACTGGAACTTGAAAAGTTAAAACACTAGGAGAAACAAAAAAATGATAATAGTTAAAATAACTTCTTCCGAAATACAGATGAATGGTCATGCGTGCAGATCAGTAAATGGACAGGATATTGTATGTTCTGCCATTTCAGCTCTGACCTGTAGTCTGATTAATTCCCTGGAAGACCTGACGGACAACCAGATCAGAGCAGAAACAGCTTCCGGAAAGACCACGATAAAATGGAAAGACCTGGACGACAGGGGAAAACTTTTGATAGACTCCTGGTTTCTTGGGCTTACAGCCATTAATCAGGAATATAACTGCATAGAGTTTGTTTGACCAGTCCGACAAGGCTGGTTTTATTATGTCCAAAACATGAAGACAGATAAAAGCTCTGGGAATATGGAGGAAAACAATGAAAAATAAATTGATGAACTTACACATTTTCGATGAAGGAGGAACTGGCGGAGACGGCGGAACTGGGAATCCGAACGGAAATGGTGGGACTGGCAGCAGCGGCCAGAACGGAAACACTGGGTACACATTTGAACAGGCGGAAGAGATTGCAAATAGCAGAGCACAGAAGGCGGAAAGAGCAGCCTTGGCAAGCTTTTACAGACAGCAGGGCTTAAGTGAGGAACAGATCACTACTGCAATTGCGGATTTTAAAGCAAAACAGAAAGCAAATCAGCCGGATGTCGATGCAATCACAAAAGAAAGAGACACATATAAGCAGGAACTGCAACAGTATAAAAATGAAAAAATCCTGTCAGAAAAAGGCGTAAGGGCAGAAGATATGGATTATGTTCTTTTTAAAGTCAATAAGCTTGTAGATGACAAGACTGATTTTATAAAGGCGGCAGATAAATTTCTGAAAGAAAATCCACGTTACGGAAAAGGAACATACAGAGTTTCCACATCCACGGGAGCTGATAATCAGAACACCGGAGGAAATGTCAATGCGTCAATCAATGACCGGATCCGTGCAGCAATGAGAAGATAAGGAGAGAAACATGAACAGAAACAGAATGAATTTAAGACTTTTTGATAACGACGTAAACATTATTGACAGAAGCGGAGCTGAGTCTCTGATTCCGGTACAGGAGTCAAATGAGATCATCCAGGGAGTAGTTACCCAGTCAGCAGTGCTCCAGAGAGGGCGAAGAATGGCAAATATGACATCAAGACAGTACAAAATGCCGGTTCTTGATATGCTGCCAATCGCATACTTCGTAAATGGCGATACAGGTCAGAAACAGACTACAAAGCAGGCATGGAGCAATAAGTTTATCACTGCAGAAGAAATCGCAGTTATCGTGCCGGTACCGGAAGCAGTACTGGACGATTCAGAATATGATATCTGGGCCGAAGTAAGACCGAGAATCATTGAAGCGTTTGGAAAAGTGATTGATGGAGCTATCCTGTTTGGCACAGATAAACCATCTTCCTGGAGAGATGACGTTGTAACTACTGCGAATGCAGCGAAGTCCGTAGTAACAATCGGAAGTGATGATAACCTCTATGACAAGATCATGGGAGTAGACGGCGTGATTGCAAAAGTAGAGAACAGCGGATATTTCGTAAATGGACATATGGCAGACATCTCTATGAGAGCAAAACTGAGAGAATTAAAGGATACAACCGGAAATCCCCTGTTCAAGAGCGACATGCAGACAGGAACCAATTATTCCCTGGATGGAAGTCCAATGAACTTCCCAAATAATGGTGCTTTCGATAAGAGTAAAGCTCTGATGATCTCCGGAGACTTCTCCCAGCTGGTATATTCTATCCGCCAGGACATCACATTCAAACTTTTTACAGAGGGCGTTGTACAGAATAAAGATGGTTCTATCGCATATAACCTGATGCAGAACGATATGGTAGCTCTCAGAGCTGTTATGAGACTTGGATGGGAGATTCCAAACCCGATCAACAGTGTAGAGAAGGACAAAACAAAGAGATGCCCGTTTTCTATTCTGAAATCCACTGTATGATGTAAGGATGTGGTAATGAATGTATGCTGATCACAAATATTACGAAACAGGGTATCTTCTGGGAAGATCTCCTGTGATTCCGAAAGATGTATATCCGTACTGGGAGAAACAGGCTGAGCGTGTACTGAATCAATATACGCTCAGCCGACTGGTAGCTGATTTCAACCTTATTACAGATGAGGTGAAAGATTGCACCTGTGAGCTGGCAGAGTTGCTGTATCAGGCAGATACAGTGTCACAGAAGGCAGCAGAACAGGGCGGTGGACTTCTTTCTTCGTACAGTAATGATGGACAGTCAGGAACATTCGACCTGTCTCAGTCTTCATACACAGAAGAAGGAAAGAAAAGGAAAACACAGGAGATTATTTATAAGTACCTTGGGAATACGGGCCTTCTTTACAGGGGGATGCAGTTATGAATCCAAACTATGTACATACGATCACTTTATATCATAAGGTACCGGCAGCAGGAAAGGAGCACTGGGCAAAAACAGTGTTCCATAACTGCTTTTGGAAGTCTGTTGTAAATACTGGATTTAACGGAACACAGGCAAGCGTACAGAATACGTATGTAGCCAGAATACCAGAAGAAAGTTGTCTGGAACCTCTTTCTGTACTTCAGGGAGATATTATAATCCTTGGAGAATGTAAAGAAGAAATTACTGGTACATCCAGACAGACTGCGGCGCAGGTTTTGAACCGGAATAAGCCCAATGCATTCAAGGTGACTGCGTTTTCAGATAACACAAGCTTCCCTGTAGACAGACATTATCGGTTAGGAGGTTAAAATGGATTTCCATTGGAATGATTCGCCGGGAAACATAGCCAGAAGAAAAACAGGCGGGAAGCGTGGAATGTTATTCCTTGCCAATTCCGCTGCGAGACTCATGGATCCATATGTTCCTGCTGATAATCTGGTACTTGCACAGAACATCAGTATTACAGCAGAGGAAAACTGCGGGCATGTAACCTATAACAGCCCATATGCACATTATCAGTATACAGGTGAGGTATATGGACCGAACTATCCACTTGTTGACGGTGGTGAAATCATGGGATTTTATTCTCCACCACATAAGACACCGACTGGCGGAAAGCTGAAATATAGCAAATTCAGACACCCACTCGCAACTGATCACTGGGATAAGGCTATGATGACAGCAAGAAAAGAAGACCTTATAAGATCTTATGAGGCATATCTGCGAGGATGACAATATGAGTAAGCATGATGCAGTAAAAGCATATTTCGAGCCAAAGATTGAAGAACTGGCCGGAAGTATGCTTAATTTTAACTTTTCCCCGGAATCACCGGATAAGATTTCCCTTATCACGAATTATTCCGACAAGGTAAGAAAGTCATACATCACCGGGGACAAAGAGAAAGAGTATGGATTCTCAATCATTATCGTGAAGCCGTACTCCTCAGATGAAGATGATCTGAATATCGAAGCCATGAATTTCGCTCAGGCGTTTATGGACTGGCTGGATGAGCAGAACGACAAGGGAGAATATCCGGATTTCGGAGAGAAATGCACGATTGAAAAGATGGAGAATCTTCAGAATATGCCAAACCTGAGCGGAGTTAATTATGAGGCAGGTCTGGCACGTTACATGATCCAGGCAAGGATTATCTACAGAGAAACAGAATAAACAGTCTTAATGCAGACAGAAAGGAACAGACATGGGAAAAGTTACAGGAAGAATTGACCGTAAATATATGGCTCATTTCATTGATGCTGGTTCTCTTTGCAAAGGAGAAACGCTAAAGTATGAACGGCTGGGAAAAGATCTGGAAGAGTACAATGTTGAATTGAATCCAGACACAGAGACTGCCAAGAACATCAATGGAGAATCTACATTCAAACATAACGGATATGAGGTATCTTCGGATGCGGATCCGTATTATGCAGATACAGAATCAACGCTGTCTGATAAGTTACAGACAATCATTGATGAGAGATTGAAAGACGATAACCTTAAAACAAATGCGGTAGAAGCTCATCTGTGGAAAGAGACTGCAGATGGCAAATATGAAGCATACCAGCAGGCTTGCTATGTTGTGCCGACATCTTACGGCGGTGATACATCCGGATATCAGATTCCATTTAGCGTTAATTATGTCGGAGGGCGCACAAAAGGTACCTTTGACCTTGCTACAGCAACATTTACGCCTGGCGTCTGAAAGGAGAGCTTAGATGTCGAAAACAATTAACACGAAGATTGATGATGGAATCCTCACGTTTACATTTACGAATAATCAGAATGAAATATTTGCATCTTTCAGATTAAACCCGACAGATGTAAATATTGCTGCCAGGGCAGAAGAAGTTTCTGCGTTTTTTGAGAAGACGGAAGAAACGGTTAAAAACGTTACATCTGCAAAAGAAGCAGCAAAATTGAATGAACTGATTCAGGATAAGATCAACTATCTGCTTGGATATGAAGCATCAAAAGACCTTTTCAGGGAACCGATCACAGCAACGACAGTATTTGGAAACGGACAGATGTTTGCAAATATCGTTCTGGACAAGGTAGCTGATGCGATTGCACCGGAAATCGAAAAGAGAAGAGAGAAAATGCAGGCAGAAGTTGATAAATATACGGAGAAGTACACAAAATGAATGCCTATGAATTACCCACCTCGCTGAATATCGGCGGGGTGTCTTTTTCTATACGGACGGATTTTCGAGCGGTCCTGGATATCCTGATCGCACAGAATGACCCGAATCTGGACGAATACGGAAAGATGGAGGTAATGCTGAAAGTTCTGTATGAGGATTGGCAGAGTATTCCTGAAAACTGTCTGGAAGAAGCATTGAAGAAAGCCAGTGAGTTTATTGACTGCGGACAGAGAGAAAGTAATCCGAATAAGCCAAAGCCTCGTCTGATCGACTGGGAACAGGATGGTGACATGATCGTCCCGGCAGTCAACAAAGTAGCCGGAACCGAGGTTAGAGCAGCTCCCTATATGCACTGGTGGACGTTCTTCAGCTATTTCATGGAAGTGGGAGAGAGCCTGTTTAGCACCGTACTTGGGATCCGGTCGAAGAAAGCTCATGGAGAACGTCTGGATAAGTGGGAAAAGAAATTCTACCACGATAACAAAGACATCGTAGACATGAAAACAAAGCTTTCCGATGAAGAACAGGAGCACAAAGATGCGCTGAATGAAAAACTGAACAGGTTAGGAGGTGGATGATATGGCAGCAGATGGTTCGATCATTATTGATACCAGAGTTGATACATCAGGTATACGAAGCGGAATGTCGGGAGCAGAACGGACGGTCAACAGAAGTGCCGATAAAATGAAACGGTCTCTTAATGGACTTGGCAGTGCGGCGAAGAAAATCGGATTTCTGATTGGAAGCGCACTCGCAATCGGAAAGCTTGCACAGTTCGGGAAAGAATGCGTAGAACTTGGCTCTGATCTGACAGAAGTTCAGAACGTGGTTGATGTTACATTTACAACCATGTCAGAAAAGGTCAATGAATTTGCCAAAAGCGCCATGACATCTGCCGGACTCTCCGAAACAATGGCAAAGCAGTACACTGGTACTTTTGGAGCTATGGCAAAAGCCTTCGGATTCTCAGAAGAGCAGGCATACAATATGTCTACTCAGCTGACTCAGCTTACAGGTGATGTTGCATCTTTCTATAATCTCGATCAGGGAGAAGCATTCACGAAACTAAAGAGTGTCTTTACTGGTGAAACGGAATCTTTGAAAGACCTCGGTGTTGTAATGACCCAGACGGCTCTCGATCAGTTTGCACTGGCAAATGGTTTCGGAAAGACTACATCTGCCATGACAGAGCAGGAGAAGGTTGCGCTGCGACTGAAGTTTGTAACAAGTCAGTTGTCGGATGCTTCCGGAGACTTTGCCCGAACATCCGGATCCTGGGCGAACCAGGTCAGGGTGATGGAGCTACAGATTCAGTCCCTGAAAGCTACAGTCGGACAAGGGCTGATTAACATCTTTACTCCGGTCATAAAAGTGATCAATATCTTGCTGGCTAAACTTGCCACAGTTGCAAATGCCTTTAAGTCCTTTACGGAGCTGATAACCGGGAATAAATCATCCGGGCAGACGGGAGCCAGTGGAGCGGGACTTACCGGAACTGATCTGTCAGCCACAGAAGATGCTTATGGCAGTGCTGCGGATGGAGCTGATAGTCTGGCTGATGCCACACAGAATGTAACAGATTCCACGAAGGACAGCACAGGAGCACTGAAAAAGCAGAATAAGGCACTGAAGAAGAACATTGCATCGTTTGATGAGTTGAATGTCATAGGCAAGGATAGCTCAGATACGTCCGACTCAACAAAGACTCCGGCTATAGCAGATATAGGAATCGGGGATATTGGCAACGTGGACTACGGAAAGCTTGCTGATGTGTCAGATGAAGCAGACAAGGCAACCAGCGCAGTAGGAAAACTGGCAAAAAAGTTAAAAGAACTTGGAGACATCTTCAAGGGCGGGTTCTTTGAGGGACTTGGAGACTACAAACCGATGCTGAATGAACTAATCAGTGATCTTGGGAATATCAAGAAGTATCTGACAGATATTTTTACGAATCCTGATGTCAAGAAAGCTGCTTCGGAGTTTGCAAAAAAGGTAGTTAAGAATCTCGGAAAGATAACCGGTTCAATAGCAAAGGTTGGACTTACCCTGGCAGCTGCACTTGTTGGGGGAATAGAATCTTATCTGTCAAAGAATGTTGACCGAATCAAGAAATTTATCATCAAGATGTTTGATGTCGCTGGAGAAATCGCAGATGAAATAGGTGATTTATCGGCAGTTTTTGCAGATATATTCTCTGTGTTTGGCGGACAGACCACGCAGAACATCATAGGAAGTGTGATACAGATCATATCAGATACCGTTATGACGGCATTGACGTTGGCCGGGCAGATGCTTAGAGATTCTATCAACCTGCTCCTGGTTCCATTACAGGAGAATGCCGAACTGATTAAACAGACTATTGAGAATACATTACAGCCAATAGAGACAGTAATTACGGCTATCGCAGATGCGTGGCAGATTGCTATGGATGAACTTATCGCTATGTATGATACTCATATCAAGCCTTTTTTCGATTCTCTTGCTAACGGGCTATCTGAAATACTCACAGTATTTTTAAATGCCTATAACAGCTACATAGTGCCTGTATTAGACCAACTAGCAGCTAAGATTAGTGAGATCATGGCAGGACCTGTAGGTGATGCTATACATAATGCAATCGAACTTATCGGAAAAATCGTAGATGCACTGAAAGTTCTATGGGAAAACGTATTAGTACCATTGGTTAAGTTCATTATTGGCAATGTGGCTCCGCAAATAGCAAGTGCTCTTAGTATTATTGGCAATGTATTTCTGGAATTGTTTGATTCGGTAAGCGAAGTAGTTGCTGGAATACTGAAAGCCCTTGGCGGCGTGATCGATTTTATTGTTGGTGTATTTACAGGTGACTGGAAACGTGCGTGGGAAGGCGTAAAGAATATCTTCAAAGGCGTGTTCGAAGCGCTGGTAGGAATTGCGAAAGTGCCTATCAATGGGGTTATTGCACTGATTAATGGAATGATTCGTGGAATTATCTCGGGCGTTAATACAGCTATTGGAGTTTTAAACCATTTGAAGATAAAGGTTCCGAACTGGGTACCTAAGATCGGAGGAAGCACCTGGGGATTTACGATCCCGACCATGACAGCACCGCAGATTCCATACTTGGCAAAAGGTACAGTTGTGCCACGAAACGCCGGAGAGTTTGCAGCAATCCTCGGTGATAACAAGCGTGAGACAGAAGTTGTATCTCCTCTTTCGACTATGAAGCAGGCAATGATGGATGCTCTGAGGGAATCTGGAAACAATGGCGGAAGTTCCCCTCAGTACATTGTACTGAATATTGACGGAAATGAATTTATCCGCTGGCTTCGCGATCAGAATGGACAATACAGGAACCGGACAGGCTTCGGAATCTTTGAAGGGTAGGTGAATATATGAGCGAGTTTAGCTCAGGATCCGCTGCGAATTTCGGCGGCTGGCTGCTAAAGTTCGGAGGGCAGGTTTTCCCACATGAATTCATCAAGAAAGGCGGCTGGAAGAGTACACCAAATCAGAGACTTGAAAACGACCCCTGGTCAGATACAAAAGGATATCTGCACAGGGATGTAATGGACCACAACCGTACAAAAATTGAGTTCGAGACAGTAGATGATCTGACACTCGAAGAAAAAATCCAGTGCCAGAATATCATAAACAATGCGATTACAAATAAAGCAGAGCGAAAAGGGAAGATCACTTACTGGAATGACGAGACAAACACTTACGAAGATGCAGAAGTATACATCCCGGATATAGATTTCACAGTAAACGAGATCGATAAGAAAAGAAACATGATCTTTTATGCAAGCATCAGGATCGCACTGATAGAGTATTAAACCAGGGCGCATGGGTGTCACAGCTCATGTGCTCTTTATTTTAGGAGGCAGAGATGACGAAAGTATATAAGCTTGAAGACATATTAAATACAACTGATGGCATGGACGTAATTTCAAAAAATGCTTCTATTTCAAGAGAAATCGGCGTCCCAGGTGTAAACTGGCTTACTTATGCGGGAAAAGCGGTAGATACAATATATGTTGGTGCATACAATTCTATTGGGTTTGGGAAAAAAGAAAGGCAGCTAAAACTGTGTTTCGTATACAAAACTATCAGTTATGACATTTATCGCCAAGAGGGAACTTTAGTATCTGGAAAGAGATTCTTAAAGATAAGAGTCTACGGACATTTTTCACAGTCAAGCGGATCGGGCTTCTCTTTTTATTTCTTAGAGTATGAAATGTTCTTAATAGAAGGACAGATGATATTCATTAATGTTATACGATTTCCAGATAAGGACCGTGGGACTTCCAGTATTACTGACGGAACCAATACTGCGAATTTGAACATAACAGCTAACACAAAAGCACCGTTTTACATTTGTGTAAAAAATGCAGGGATTTCGCAAAGAATTTCCTATGAAAAATATTCAGATGCAACCGTTACTGGTTTATCAGTGACTACACTGCCAAACAAAACAACGTATTATCAAAAAGAATTGTTTGACAGCGCAGGAATGGTAGTTTCCATTAATGCAAGTAATGGAAGTTCTATACCAATTTCTGATTATGAATTATCTGGTTTTAACAGTAATTCAGCTGGTACTAAAACAATAATTGTTGCTGCATTTAACAAAACTGCATCATTTAAAGCTAATGTATTGGATGCAGCTATTACTGGGATATCAGTTACCTCTCTGCCGGATAAGGTGACGTATAAGATTGGTGAAGATATTGATCTTACGGGGATGGTAGTTTCGTATAGATACCCTGACGGAAGTTTATCTCCTGTCACTGAAGGATACACAGTATCTGCGTTAAATAGCGCAACCATTGGAATTAAAAACCTTACTGTAGAGATAAATGGGTATACCGATAGTTTTAATGTAACCGTAGTCGAATCTACGGGGCTTACTACCTACACTGAACAGATAGGATTAGAAAATGCGTCCGATGTAGTGGCTACGCTTTACAAAGAGATAAATACGATTGTTATTGCTGGAAAAGGAAAAGCCAAAAATTTCGGTTCCGCTCAAAACCTGTTTAATGCCCTTGATAATTCTGACAATAAGTTTCTGCCGCGTAAAATCCAAAGGGTTGTTATTGGTGATGGAGTTACGCAAATAGGAGATTATACATTTTATTATTATAAGAAACTCCAGAATATTGTTATACCGGATAGTGTTTCTCGCTTTTCTGGACTTGGATTTTCTGGAATTAAAAGTATACATCAGACAACAAAATGTCAATATTTAGACATTGTCAGCTCAGATGTAGAACGTGTTATCCATGATGATGATTCTGCACTGCTTTCGATAAATTGTGCGGAGCTAAAAGTATTAAGACTCCCCAATAATATTACTTCAATCTCTACGTTATCTGCATCGCAGCTTGAGAAGGTTGATTTTCCATTGTCATTAACGCAGGTTTCGATGAGCTGCCCTAAAATAAAAGAAGCATGGTTCCCAAATCTGGCTGGGACAATAAGAGTCGGGGCTTTCGTTGGATGTAATTCTTTTACAAGTTTTTACATACCTAATGGAGTTACAACAATAGCTAACTCTGCCTTTGAGGGGCTTCCAAAGATAGAAGAATTGGTCATTCCTAAAAGCGTGACCAAAATAGATGGGTACTCCCCGCTGAGAAAAATGGCAGCACTGAAAAGAGTATATATCCTGAATCCTGATACGCATATTTACGGAAACCAGTATGCAATCAGCAATCAGGAAACCAGTGATCCGCATCCATATATTACGATATACAGTTTTGCGGGTTCAGATGTTGAAACGTGGGCGAAGAAATACAGTTATAATTTCGTAGCACTTGGTGATTTTGTAAGTTTATCCCTTGATAAGGAGCCGTTGAAAACCAAATACCAAATTGGAGAACTACTGGACATAAAAGGCTTTAAACTTAATGCATTATATTCTTCCGGAGAGAAAGTATCTGTTCCTCCGGATACAATAGAAGGATTTGACAGTGACACAGTTGGCGAAAAGGTTGTTACATTAACGTATGAGGGGGCATCGGTATCATTTAAAGTTAATGTGGAAGACACCCCTCAGAAGATCCTTGATTATATACAGATCGTCAAATCTCCAGGAAAAAGAGATTTCCTCGTTAACGATTCTTTTGAGAGCAACGGGCTGATTGTAAATGCTGTATATGACGATGGATCAGAGGAAGCCATAGATTATTATTCTATAGAAATTCCAAGTACGGCAACACCTGGCGAGAAAACAGTAAACATATCTTATAAAGATAAAAAAACAGGCTATAAGATAAAAGTAAACGGCATAGCATCCATTGAAGTATATGAGCGGTATGGATCCAATGGAAATTTCTTTATCGGAGATACTAATACTGGAAGCTATAGATACGCAGTCAGCAGTATTAAAGTGATTTATGAAAATGGAAGCCAGGCTCTTATTTCCGCTTCTGAATTTAAAGAAACTGAGGTAGATACATCAAAGGCAGGAAACTTTTATACGACATTAAGTTATGCAGGGTTTGAAATACACTGTCCTTATACGGTATATGGGGACTCGTTTACAACAACAACAGGGTATCCAGACAACAATTCTGCTACCCTGACTTTTGACACTAACACAGGATTATGTATAATTTCAGGAACTGGACAGCTTGGCTCACCGAAAAACGTCCCTAGCTCATTTGGAGGGAGAGTAAAAACCCTTCAAATTAATGAAAGCATAACCGGGATTTATACATTTAGTTATTGTTCAGAGATATCAATTATTACAATTCCGAGCAGTGTTGAAGAACTCTATGTCAGTGGATACTCATATGGTTTGAACGGAATACTTGGAAGCGGCGACTATTCAAACGCCATACTGAAAATAAATGCAAAAAAGGATTCGATTTCAGGTGCACCATGGGGTCACACAAAAACCACCATTGTGTGGACTGCAAAACCAGAAAAATTAAATATAGTATCATTACCTACACGAATAAAGTATACAGCAGGCGATACCTTCAGCAAAGAAGGGCTGGAATGCAATGTCCTATATTCCAATAATAAAGCATATCCAATTAGCGGGGAGCTATCAGTTTCTGCACCTGATATGTCAAAATCTGGAAAAAAAGCAGTGGACATTTCATATACAGAGGATGGAAATACAATGACTGCAACCTTTCAGATTGAAGTTGTTGCTGAAGTAACGGGAATCCGGATTTCAAAATTTCCCCAAAAGGTATTTTATAAAGTAGGGGAGCCACTTGATCTGACAGGACTGGAAGTGGTTACGGTAAGTGGTCTTGGAGACGAAAAAGTTATTACTAATTACGAAGTGTCCGGTTTCGACAGTTCCAAAGCTGGCGCAAAAACTATCACTGTATCTTACAATATAACCTCTGACGGCATTTCCAGATTTGTTGGTTCCGACAGCTTTCAGATTAAAGTCACAAACGATGGTAAAAACCCATTTGACAGCAACACAGGTGGGGGTGATACAGGAGAAACCGAAGAAGATTCAGAACCGGTTTACGTGACAGTACACTGGATAGACGGGGAGTTTGAAGACCTGACCCATGAAAATGGCGGTATCAAGGCAAATACCTTTGTCCTTCAGGAGTCCCTCTGTTCTGAACAGTACTTTATCTTTGGCGGCTGCATCTCCAATCAAGTAACCTTTGAAACAGGGCATAAACAGTTCTGGGGGACAGATGAAGACTCATACCCGTCCGGCAGGATTGAGGTGTATCTGGAATGCAACAAAACAAGAATCAAGGTATTCACCGGTAGGATCGCCAGTGCGGAGAGAACTTCTATCTATTCAACAAGGAAGATTGTAGCTTACGACTATCTGTATGATCTCAGAAACACAGACATAGCAAGGTGGTATAAGAATCAGACCACAGACAAAAAGAAGAAACTCACACAGAAGCAGTTTAGGGATAAGCTGTTTGAATTTATTGGGTTGGAACAGGTATCAACAAAGTTGCACTGGGACGATGCGTATGTGCCAGATACGAATAATGCCAATGAGATGAATGTAGTAAACATTCTGAAAGATCTCTGCTTACAAAATGACCGCTTCGGATGGATGAACAGGGATGGCAAGTTTGAATACCTAAAGCTTCGTCAGAACAGTCAGGAAACAGGCGAGACTACTTCCGGAAAGAAGATTTACAAATATTATGATAATGCAGAGGTGCATCTTGATACATTCAAAAGTTTTTGGGCGAAAGAAGGCAGGATCTGGTTTCCGCATACGATTTATACTGATCCGGATCCTAACAGAGCATTTGGATTTACACAGGGCGAGCCAACTGCACAGGAAGCGTATGAAAATAATGTTTTCTATAACCGGAACAGCTTTTTTGTGGGTAATGAGGACTGGATGGATTATGTATGGAATGCAGATGAATATGGCGGCATTTCAAGGGCAGAGCCGATTATCAACATCTGCTATGGGACTTTTGTAAATCTGGATCTGCGAAAGTTTTACAGAGCGCAAGCCTACACCGTAGAAGTTATCGGAAACCCACTAAATACTGTCGGACAGACAATAGAGCTGCGCAACACGAAGCAGATGGAAGATGGCACAGAACTGGAGTGGTACGTTCATTCATATATCATGAGTAGAACCTTGAAGCTGGGAAACAGTCAGCTGATTGATACTTACAGTGCCAATAATGCACCGTTTAATTCGAACAACCGACAGCTTGGAAAAGATACGCCTGAGATATCCGCAACTGTCAACCGCACCCGATCAGAAATGCCCGTAGTAAGTTACGAAGAATTTACCGACGGTACAGACGAATTTACTCCAGCAGCTGTTGATGATCTCGGAGGTAACGGTACAGTAAAGCAAACAAAAAAGGTAGCTATGCGCTGTATGAAGCAAATAAAAAAAGAAGACTATGATAATCTTCCAGATGTAATCAAGACAAGAAAAGATACTGTGTTTATGACATATAAGGAGATTTAAATGGCAATAGAATACAAAGCTTTTGTAGGCGGGAAAGAAGTTGACAGTTTTTATTCCGGTGGAAAAGAGATACAGGAAATATGGGGCGGTGATACACTTTTATGGAAGAAAGGTAGTTCGTCTGTGAGCTTTGATTTAACAGTGACAGAAGGATTAGATTACTTTGTTCCACCATCTTCATTTTTCACAGCTATTAAACAGATTTTTTTAAATCCATTACTTTTAGATGTGCCATTAAATCGTGACAATATTGAATTTGGGTTTTATGGAGAAGACGAAATAACAACAAGCGGAAATACAAGAAGGGTTTCGTCATACGCCTATCTATTGTGTAAAGCAAAAACGGAGGAACTGAAAAAGAATATAGATAAAGTCTTTTTCTATACTTGTGATGTTGACGGAAAAGGAGCTGATTTGCCTAATATATGGGGGGAACCGGACAAGTACAAAAAAGTCGGATCGAAAATTATACTTTCTGACAATGTATTTAGTTTGGATACTTATTATACTGGCAACATTGGAAAGAATGGAATACAGTTTTTTAACAACAAGAATTTTAATCCATCTACAATGTACAATCCCGGCATAGTAGCAGCAATATCTGGAACAAATGCGCCCATACTCCATCAATTTAAGACAAAAGCAGAACTGATGACATGGGCGGTATCATAAATCAAGGAGGAAAACAAAACATGAACATTCGAGCAGAGCCGTAACAGGCTCTTTTATTTTACGCAAATTGCGCCCGCGCAAATAAGAAAAAGGAGGAAAACAGAATGAAATCAAACGGATCAAGCTTCGTGGACGGACAGGCTTACAAAGACGGCGAAGAGATATGGGATCTCGGAAGTCTGGTATGCACAAACGTCCCACTCCGGGGAGTAAGGAATTATGAGGGATTAAGTAAGGACGCAGATAAGCTTCCACATTACAAAGACCTGTCAACTGGAAGCTCCTGCCTGATGCTGGATACAGGAGACTACTACAAATACGAAAAAACAACAGATACCTGGTATCTGATTTAAGGAGGAATGAAAATGCGAGGAGACGACGCATATGCAATTCTCAAGAAAAAGATAGAGAAAAATCAAACCCAACCCGGAGCAACCCCAGGGCAGGCAGCGCAGATTCAACAGAATAAAGAAGACATCACCGCCCTGAAGGAAGAAACAGATAAGAAGATTACAAAAATCTATGCCAGCAATCAGGGAGAAACGCACCTGAAAAACTCAGATAACGGTCCAATTCAGAATATGATACTGTATGGGAAGTCTGAGCAGAAACAGTATTCGGGGAAGAATTTGCTGAATGTTACTTTGCAGACTACCACAATGAATGGTGTTACTTTTACTACTGTTTTTAAAAATAAAATGTTACAGTATATTAATATTGATGGAACTGCTACTAATTTGGCTTATGTTTTAGTAGATATCAATTTAAAAGCGAATACAAAATATATCTTGAGTGGATGGTATGAGGGTGCGAACAATACATTTAGTGGCGCATTAAGAAATATTAATCTCACATCACAATATGCTGCTTGTCTGAATACACCAACTGTATTTACTGTGCCTGATGATGGAACCTATAGATTAATGATTCGAGTTGAGAATAATGCAACAATAAGTGATAAAAAAATTTATCCTATGATTAGACTTGCTTCTGTAGATGACGATGCCTACGAACCCTACACCGGTGGCATCCCAAGCCCAAACCCTGATTATCCACAGAAGATTAAGAGCGTTGTGAATCCGACCGTGAAGGTGTGTGGAAAGAATTTGTTTAAAGCTACATTAGGGAATGTTACAGCGAATGGTATTACTTGCACTGCAAATAGTGACGGAACTTATATACTAAATGGAACATGCACTGTGAGTACAGCACTTTCAATAATTGGAATATTTGATCATATATTAAATGAACCATTGTATTTAACCGGAGTTCCATCTGGATGTGGTTCTTATTTAGCACTTGGGCGACGCGATGGAGATAATATTTTAGTCACCGACGGAAAAAATACTAAAATTGATGCTGGTATTCACACAGATCATATAGAATTCTGGATAACCAAAGGAACGACACTGAACAATGTGATTTTCAAACCAATGCTCACCACCGATTCCACCGCCACCTACGACGATTTCGAACCTTACCGCGAACAGGCCGTCACCCTCCCATACACGTTAAACGCTGTTCCTGTAGAAACAGGTGGCAATGTCACAATCGGCGGTCAGCAGTATATTGCAGATTATGTGGATGTGGAACGTGGGAAATTGGTTAGGATGGTTGATGATGTAGAAGCGAAAAACTATACATGGGATTTATATCCTAATGGAAATAATATACCTAGACGCTTTGGGATGAATGATACAATCAGATTTAATATGCCAGCTGATATCAGAATAATGTCTTCTCATTTTAAACAAATAGCGACGAATACCAGAACCGATTTATCAACTTGGTTCCAAACATATTATATTGCAATAACCGATATGAATGAGAAATGGAAAAATTCTGAAGCATTAATTCAATGGTTTTCAGAAAATAATGTGCATTTTTATCTGCCTTTAAAAACTCCAACAGAAATCGACCTCACACCCGAAGAAGTACAGGCATTCAAATCACTTGCAACATATTACACGACTACAAATATCAGCGTCAATTCCGATGAACTTGACGGATACACAGCATTTAATTATCCACTGTCTTTTGAAGATGAATGGAACAATGTTAAACAACAGGTTAATGACATTAAGAAAGATTATCTGACAAAAGAAGATGCTGAAAAAGAATACCAACCCAAAGGAGATTACGCAACTGAGACAGAAATTAAAGAAGGATACCAGCAGAAGGGTGATTACCTTACCAAGACAGAAGCGGATGATAAGTATCAGACAAAAGCAGAAGCAGCAGAGGAAAAGGCAACAGTTATCGACATGATCTATAAGGATAAGGTGGCAGCAGCTACAACAAAAGCGGAAGTAGATACTCTGTTTGCAGAATGGTGGAAGAGTCAGTATGATTCAGACACCTATAGCAAGTCTGACATGCTGGAACGATGGTTCGGAAATGTCCTGGTAGACAACCGGGTGCATGGTGTAAAAACTCCGCTGTATGCAAAGAGCACATCCATGATCGGAGAACTGACAGATGATTCTGCCGGTCTGGTGTGTACACCGTCTACAGAAACAGTTGCAGGTAATGATCCATTTGATCATTTGCCGCAGTTCTGGTGCTTGGAAGTATCTGCAGAGAAACAAGCAGACGGATCACATGTGGTTTATTATGTAGAGCACATCGACAGTATTGATGACGTTCGCTCCGGAGAGCACCTTTGCTGGGTACTGCAGAAAAATACCTGGAAACGAGAATGGAAAGATTCTGAATACAAGTATCTGAAGATGCAGTGCAAAGAAGCAGAAGGTTATAAACGCTGGCCAGAAGGAAAGGACCGTACCGGAAAAATACATGAGTACATGGCTCATCCAAAGTATCCAGGCGGCATGAAGGACGGCCTGATCACATGCGGAACCGGTCTGGCACCTGTAAACAGGACCTCACATACAAATATAGTTGCGAAATGGAGAACCAGAGGCAAGCAGTACAGTGGCGGATCTGGTTCTTTAGTGAAGTTCTTAGATATCATGATGCGATTGAAATATGGTAAAAAAGGAAATTCCGGAACAATCGAAGGATGTACAAACTATAACTTCCAGTATACCGTAGCAGTAAGCGAAACTGGAGTAGAGCGTATCATCCTGACGAAAGCCCAGGCAGCCAATCTCCTGGTTGGCTCCGCAATCATGCTGGGAATCCAGAGCGGAACAGACAGAAACACTGCAAGCAACTATTCCATCTTTGATGGTAAGCTGATCACAAAGATTGAGGACGTAACCATTAACGATACAGTATATTCTGCAGTATATGTCGATAATGGTGGAAAGACCTTTGATACAACTGCCGGCAGCACATACATGTCAACTTCTCCATACTATTCCGGATGGAACGACAATGTAAAAGGACGAGATGGAAGCCGTTACAATTATAAGAACGGAAAAGAACCAGGAATGCTCCAGGGCGTGGAATTCATGCATGGATCATACATCATTGTTTCTGACGAGTTGTGGCAGTGGGGAACAGATGCAGACGGAAATTATACTTTTGATTGTTTTAAATGCTACGATCAGTCAAAAGCAGCATCCTCAATTACGAGCGATTATGTAAAGATGGACGTTCCAACACTGAAATTCCCGCAGGGAACAGCATCATGGGTTTGGAAATACATTGCTGACAATGCAATCAATGATGACGTGATGTGGCCGGAAACCACCGACGCAAGCGGTAGCGGAGTCGGTGTTGGTGCTGGCTTCTACTGCGTCCCCGCGTCCTCTGGGGTGCGGGCCGCCTGGGTCTTCGGCCACCTGAACAACGGCGGTCATGGCGGCGTCCCGTGCCGTAATTCCGGCTACGGTCCTAGCACAGCGAATTGGAACGGCTCCTCCGGAGCAACTGGTACGATTATTAGTATTTAAGATCATTGCACTGTATAATCCTCACTTATGCGTGAAAATAACTTGAAACCAGCGAGGCTAGTACCTTCGGGGAAAGTCACGGAAGTAACCAGATGAAAACATACTGTAAACCAGCAAAAATAAATATAGAAGACTGGAGAGACAATAAATATGCAGTCATAGACTACTTTCGAAACAAGAAAAGCAGGAATGACTTTCAAAAACTTCTCTGCAGAACCGGCATGATCACAAAACGAGAGATTGCCGAGGACCGGCTGACTGGTAACATGAACCGAATCCTGAAAGTAGAAGAAGCAGTAGCAAAGATATTAACACAGCGGATCATAAACAGAGATCTGCGGTTAAAACCTATCCGGCAATTCCAAAGAACAGATGGATTGACTCACAAACTCCGGGATATATGTCAGGAATCTCCAGAACAGCAGATATACGAATACATTGCAGTACGGGCATTAAGACCTTTATTTCGGGCAAAGATATTACCTGTCCAATATGGCAGCATCCCAAACAAAGGCGGAGTAGCCGGAAAGAGAAAAATAGAGCGTCTTCTCCGGAAGAAATTCCATGGCAAGATAGCAGTGTTAAAGGGCGATGTTACAAAAGCATATCCTTCTGTAACTGTAAATATCGTAATGACTATGCTGAAACGCGATATTGGAAAGAATAAAGTCCTTCTGTGGTTTCTGGGGGCATTAATGGCGAACTATCCGGGAGAACATCTTTGCATCGGAGGGTATCTCCCTGCATGGCTGTTCAATTATGTTATGTCCTATGTACTCAGATTTATTTATGAGCAGGCACAGATCCGCAGACAAAAACGAAACAGGCTTGTTTATGCTGTCGTATGCTATGCAGATGATTTTACAATTTATGGCGATATCTCCAAGCTGCGAAAAGCAATGAAGAAAGCAACTGCATGGGCACATGACAAGTTCGGGCTAAAGATCAAGGGAACCTGGCAGTTTTATTATGTTTCCTCTTTCGAAGAAGAAAAGGAAAACTTAAAAGCCAGACACTCCGGAAGCAAGAAACGTACACCCGGCGTAGACATGATGGGATATGTGATCCGGAGAAGATACACGATCATAAGGGCAAGGGTATTCCGGAGAATCCGCAGACAGGTCCTCAGAGCTTGGAGAGACTTTGAGAAATTTAAATTTGTTCCCTGGTGGCGGGCGGCCAAGATCATGGCATACAATGGATGGGTAAAACACAGTAACAGCGAGAAATTCCGAGAGAAGTACAATTTTGACAAACTAAGAAATCTCTGTGCATACAGCACAAGAAAACATGGAGAGGAGATAGAAAATGAGAAGAGAATCCTACTTATCACAGCCGCCTGCGGTTGAGATCCACACAGTTGACAGTGGAACAGATATCATTCTTCGCAAGAACATAGAACTTGTAGAGAAGGAAGAGGAACACGATGGCGAACCGGTTACCACAACCGCCTGGGAATGCGATGAAGTCCAGTGTCGGTACAAAGGAACCGTAACAGAAGAGGAGATAAAAAACAGATTTGATGTCTGGTTTTCACGCGCGAACACAAAGATGATAGTTGAAGAAATGAAAGACAGCTCTCCTACACTAGAAGAAAGAATAGATGCTCTGGAGAGCGGACTTGCAGACTTAGCGGAGGTGCTGTGTAATGGCTAAATTCTTTGAATTACAGGTTAGAATGAAAAAGAGAACCATCGACGAAGTTCCAGAACGCTGGCGAGAAGAAACCAGAAAACTTCTGGAGGAAGAAAAGAAATGACGAAGCTACAGATAATCAGCAAATTATGGTCCTACATTTACGATCTTTTACTGAGAGAAAAAGAAACAGAGGAACGGCTAAAGGAAATAGGCATAACAATAAAGCATCAGAAGCCGTTAGAGGAAATTCAAAACAATTTGGATTTAACGGAGATAGCTTGTAGACCATACGCAGATGCAGAAAATGAGGAAACAGTTTAATGGAATATAAAAGAATTAGAAGAATCAGAGCGGAGCCGAAAGACTTCTTTTATTTTATTCGAAATTGCACCGGCGCAACCGGAGAAAGAGTGAAACAGTGAAAGAAATACTCATGCAGACATATACGATTGTATTACCGGTTCTTTTGGGTTATATTGTGTGGCTCCTGAAGAATCAGAAAAAGGACCGGGATGCAAATAGTAAAGGAACCATGCTCCTACTTCGCACTCAGCTGATCGAGTATCATACAAAGTACATGAAACTGGGAGATATCCCTTCTTATGCATACCAGAATTTCTGCGAAATGTATGATGCCTATCATGCGCTAGGTGGAAATGGCATGGTAACTAAAATGAAACAGGAAATTGACGAATTGCATATTAAAAGAAAAGGAGAATGATTATGGAACAGATTACAAATTATGTAAAACCGGAACTTGTTGTTGTAGCTATCACACTGTACTTTGTAGGAATGGCATTAAAGCAGGCACAGGCAGTAAAAGATAAATACATCCCACTTATCTTAGGCGGAATCAGCATTGCAATCTGTGTGATCTATGTGTTTGCCACCTGTACCTGCGGTACCGGACAGGACGTTGCGATGGCAATCTTTACAGCAATCACACAGGGAATTTTGATCGCCGGACTTTCTACATATGTAAACCAGATCGCTAAACAGGTGAATAAAGACGAATAGGGGATGAGAAATCATCCCTTTTGGAGGAAATGCTTATGGATAAGCAAAACATAACCGTTCTGAGAAAAATTCTGTACGCAGTGGAATCGGGGGATCAGGTATATGGTAGGCAGAACTATTCTTGTTTCGCCGGTGCAGGGGCAAACTGTGACAATGAGATTGCAATTACCATCGGAGCAGGCCAGTGGTACGCAGGAGAAGCAAAGGAACTGTTACACCGGATCCAGAGAGCCAACCCGAAGCTGTTCAAGGATATGGACACTGCCGGGATGGAATCCGATCTCCTGATGAAGAACTGGGATACATACGCTGTGACAGCAGGATCTGCGAAAGGACAGTGCATTATCAGTATCATCAGCACCGACCTCGGAAAGAAATGCCAGGATCAGTACATGGAAGACCAGATACGAGCTTATATTCCAATCATTGAAAAAGCCTACGGAACCATGCCAGACACCACAATGATGGAATGTATCAATATCCTGCACCAGGGCGGCTTTGATGCACTAAAAAGAATTTTATCTAAGACTCCGGAACCGTACACCGCAGATAAGATTTACGCAACACTGTGTCAGGATCCTGCGGACCCGACTCCGAATCAGGTAGGAGATTACACAGGCAGGCAGAAAGCTGTCATAAACATGATTCATACATATGCTGATAGCGCAGATAAGGAAGAAGGTTTTGAAATGACAAAAACAGAAAAAGCAATAAGGCAGATGGAGGCATGGGCGAAAGATGACTCCCATGGTTACGATCAGGACTACCGCTGGGGAGAAAAAGGAGATTATGACTGCAGTTCAGCAGTGATCAGCGCATGGCAGGCAGCAGGCGTTCCAGTCAAGACAAAAGGAGCAACTTACACAGGCAACATGAAAGCGGTATTCCTTTCCTGCGGCTTCGCTGACGTGACCAGTAAGGTTAACCGATCGACTGGCTCAGGACTCCAGAGGGGAGATGTGCTGCTGAATGAGACGCATCATGTTGCAATGTACTGCGGAAATGGAAAAGAAGTAGAAGCATCTATAAACGAAAAAGGTACTGCGACAGGCGGACAGCCGGGAGATCAAACCGGAAAGGAATTCCTGGTAAGAAGTTATCGAAACTATCCGTGGGATTGCGTTCTGCGGTACCAGGAAAGCAACTCTGGAAGTACAACAACAACCACCGAAAAAGTGGCATATGCAGCCAGAATAAGCAAAGACACCCAAACGTTCGTGGACGCCGGCAAGACAAAATCAACCCTGTGGCCGAAGATAAAAAAGAACACCTTGGTGGATGTGATCAAAGGAGCAACTATCAAAGACTCTGCCGGAAAGAAATTCTACCTTGTTCGACTCGGACACCCGTCTGAGGGATTCGTACGAGAATACGTGCTGGCAGGAAGTTTTAAGAAGATAAAATAATCTTCTAACTGAGTTTATTCTGAAAACTACCAAGTCAAGAATTGATATGAATATAATGAAAAAGGTCAACGAAGCTTAAATTCGCTGACCTTATTTTTGAAATATTGTATCATCTTCATATAATTTTCGTGTTGCATTTTGTGTTGCATAGGTATATAATACGTTAAGTCGAAGCTGATTTTATTACACATGCAAATAATAAAATATGCAGTAAAAACAAGGGCTTCGAGAAAATGTAGTAAAATAGCGGTTTACGGGAAATGTACCAATACGGGTTCAAATCCTGTTGCCCCGACTGACATATGGTTAAATTGTTTGTAGTATATTTACAATGAATGATTCAGACGTATGTTCATTTCAAAAAAACCAAATAAAGTTATAAGTAAAATGCAATGATAAGGAATAGTACACCCGGACCGGAGCACAGAGAACTGCTGGTTGCTGAGAAGCAGTGGAAGGAAATTGTGGAACTCGCCTTTGAGCAGCTGCCTGAAATTATACAAGAGTAGGTGCAGACGGTTTCCACCGTTATATGGAGAGGATATAAGAATACCGGATATCCGGAGATTCCGTATCCCATGAGTGTATGACATTGTTCATAAATAAGAGTGGTACCGCGTAAGATGATAATATCTTTCGTCTCTTGCAGATAAGTCTGTGGAGATGGAAGATTTTTTTTATGTCTTTTTACAGTCAATCCCCACAGTCCAAACATAATATTTACATAACGGAGGAAGAAAAAATGATGAATCCAAGCAAATATCAGAGACAGTATTTTATGCCGCCTGTTAAATGCATGAAATGGGCAGAAAAAGAATATGTGGACAAAGCACCTGTCTGGTGTTCTGTAGACCTTCGTGACGGTAATCAGGCACTGGTGATTCCGATGAGTCTGGAACAGAAAATTGAATTCTTTAAACTTCTTGTAAAAATCGGTTTCAAAGAAATTGAAGTAGGTTTCCCGGCTGCTTCTGAAACAGAATATGAATTTCTGCGTACCCTGATCGAGCAGAATCTGATCCCACAGGATGTAACTATTCAGGTTCTGACTCAAGCCAGAGAGCATATCATCCGCAAAACTTTTGAAGCTGTCAAAGGCGCACCAAAGGCAATTGTACATGTGTACAATTCCACTTCTGTAGCTCAGAGAGAACAGGTATTTAAGAAATCCAAAGAAGAAATCTTAAAGATTGCAGTGGATGGTGCCACATTATTAAAGAAACTGGCTGATGAAACAGAAGGAAATTTCCAGTTTGAGTACAGCCCTGAAAGCTTTACAGGCACAGAACCGGAATACGCTCTGGAAGTATGCAATGCAGTTCTTGATGTATGGCAGCCTACAGCAGATAACAAATGCATCATCAATCTGCCTGTAACTGTACAGCATTCCATGCCGCATGTATATGCAAGCCAGGTAGAATATATGTGTGAAAATCTGAAATACCGCGAGAATGTAATCGTATCTCTCCATCCACACAATGACAGAGGATGTGGTGTTGCAGATTCTGAAATGGGATTACTTGCAGGTGCAGACAGAATCGAGGGTACTCTGTTCGGAAACGGTGAGCGTACCGGAAATGTAGATATTGTTACACTTGGCA
>OLSQ01000450.1_pt1 | contig 40530 bp, 28 predicted proteins | sample 1672561 | NCBI WGS metagenome assembly OLSQ01 (sample SAMEA3136699, study PRJEB25190) | human gut metagenome | biome: human gut; feature: human-associated habitat; material: faeces | place: Austria | collected 2013
GAAATACCGGCTCATGTACGACGCGCTTTCGAAGTGATAGCGGTCGGCGATCTCCTTGACGGAAAGATCGGTCGAGGAGAGCATGGCCTTGAGTTCCATCATGAGCTGCCGGTCGATCAGTTCCTTGGGGGATACTTTGAAAACCAGATAAGTGATTCTCGACAGGTAGTAGGGTGTGATGCACAGGCTGTCGGCGTAGAATTTCACGTCGTGGTGTGTGCGGCAGTTCTCGCACAGGAGCTGGCAGAACCGGTTGAAGAGGCGTCGCGGCGAACTGATTGTCCGGATCTCGTTGCGGTCGAGCAGCGGCTTGACGACAGATTCGAACATGATAAAAAAGTTCTGCCACGAATTGCGCAGTATAGTATGGCGGAATACCGGGGAGCATCCGGCGTCGATGCTGTCGATGAGCCTGAAGAAGTCGTGCATCCGGTCAAGCCCGTCGTCGGAAAGCGTGACCACCGGGTTTGCGGCGAGCCAGTCGAAAAAATCGCTTGTGGAGATGAAAGTCGCCTCGTCGCATAGTTCTACGGAAAGTTCAAATTTCCGGACAGTGAACGAGCGGCTGACCTTCTCGACCGAGAAGAGTGTGTCGGAGAACATCACCGCCATGTCGCCGCGGCGGAAGGTACGCCGTGAGAAGTTGCATTCGATCACACTGAAACCTTCGAGGCAGATCATGATGATGCAGCCTCGTGTGCGGAGAGGCTTGCCGGGTGCGGCGCGCATGTCGGTCACGGTGTCGGAAAAATATGGTCCGGGATTCATGATGATTTCGGTTTATGACGCAAAATTAGCAATTTTAAGGCAATAATGAGCTGTGATGTTTTCAAAAGTGACATAAGTGTTTGGATTTGTATTGTTCTCCGGCCGGTGAATAGGTCTAACTTTGCACCTTGAAAAATTGAGCCAATCATAGAATTCAGTAAAGAAATGAGTAAGAAGAAGATTTTTGCCGCATCGCTGGTCGTAGCGCTCGCGCTGGGCGGCTGTCATAAAGAAGCCGGAGAGGCACCTGCCAGGGAATATGCGTCGATGAAAGTGGAGAAGTCGGCGCTTGAGACAGTCGAGCGGTATCCGGCCGCGTTCCGCGGGCGCCAGGATGTACAGATTATTCCGCAGGTTTCTGGTAAGATCGTGTCGGTGGATGTGCGGGAGGGACAGCGCGTGAAGCGCGGACAGACCCTCTTTGTCATCGACCAGGTGCCTTACCGTGCGGCAGTGCTCACGGCCCAGGCCAATGTAGAAGCCGCGAAGGCCGAGGTGGCTACGGCGCGGCTCGATTACGACGGAAAGCAGGCGCTATACGCTCAGAAAGTCATATCGGAGCATGAGCTAAAGAAAGGCGAGAACACGCTGCTTGCAGCGGAAGCAGCCCTGCAGCAGTGCGAGGCTCAGCTGACAAACGCACGCAATGACCTGTCGTATACGGTAATCACCAGTCCGTGCGACGGCGTGGTAGGCACGATTCCGTACCGCGCCGGTCAGCTGGTCGGACCGTCGATGACGACTCCGCTGACTACCGTGTCGGACAACTCACAGATATACGTCTATTTTTCCATTCCAGAAAACCGTATGATCGGGCTGATACGCCGGCATGGCAGCAGTGAGGCCGTGCTGGAGGCGATGCCCGCAGTAAGACTCTTCCTCAACGACGGCTCCGAGTATGACGCCGAGGGGTATATAGAGAGTATGAGCGGCGTACTCGATGCGGCAACCGGCAGTGTGTCGCTTCGGGCTGTCTTTCCGAATGTTGCCGGGCTGCTGCACAGCGGCGGTTCCGGCAACGTCGGAATTGTAACGACTGAAGATGCAGTGGTGCTCATACCGCAGTCGGCCACCTATGAGCTTCAGGATAAGGTATATGCCTACCGCGTGACCGACGGCCGCGCGCATGCCGTGCGGCTCGGGGTGCGCGCCGTGCCCGAGCAGCGGAAGTACGTTGTGGTGTCGGGTCTCGAACCGGGCGACACGATCATCACCGAGGGTGTCGGCAATCTTACCGACGGAACCGAAGTAACATTGAAATAAAACCGAATTCATGAATGTCAAGACTTTTATAGAGCGGCCCGTGCTGTCGATCGTCATCTCGACGGCGATACTGCTGCTGGGCCTGATCGCGCTGGCCGGGCTGCCTGTGGAGCAGTTTCCCAATATAGCGCCTCCGACGGTTGAGGTGACGACATCGTACCCCGGTGCCAATGCCGAGACGGTGGAGAAGAGTGTGATCGTGCCGCTGGAGGAAGCGATCAACGGCGTCGAGAACATGACTTACATCTCGTCAATATCGTCCAACGCCGGCGATGCCTATCTGACAATATATTTCGAGCAGGGAACCGACCCTGACATGGCGGCTGTCAACGTGCAGAACCGCGTGTCGACCGCTGCCGGACTGCTCCCGGCCGAGGTGACCAAGATCGGCGTCACCACCAACAAGCAGCAGAAGTCGATGCTCAAGGCAATCACGCTGTACAGCCCCGACGACAGCTATGACACGCAGTTTCTGAACAACTATCTGTCGATCAATGTCATTCCGAGGCTTAAGCGAATCGCAGGCGTGGGGGCGGTGACGCTGCTGGGTTCGAACTACAGCATGCGTATATGGCTGCGGCCGGATGTCATGGGGCAGTACGGCCTGGTTCCCGCCGACGTGACGGCAGCGCTGGCGGCACAGAATATAGAGTCGGCGACCGGTTCGTTCGGAGAGAACTACGAGGGAGTGTTCCAGTACACGATGAAATACAAGGGACGCCTGTCGACGCCCGAGGAATTCGGCGAGATCGTGATCCGGTCGCTGCCCGGCGGCGAGGTGCTCCGCCTGAAAGAAATCGCCGATGTGGAACTCGGCGACGAGGCCTACAACTACCGCAGCCAGACCAACGGTCATCCCGGCGCGCTGTTTATGGTGTACTAGACCGCAGGCTCGAACGCAACGGAAGTCATCAATGCCATCGACCGCGAGATCAGTGCCATGTCGGCATCCCTGCCTGCGGGAGTCGAATTCGGCGATGTGTTCTCGACCAAGGACTTTCTCGACGCCTCGATGCATCAGGTGGTCAGGACGCTTTTCGAGGCGTTCTTTCTGGTGGTGCTCATAGTGTTCATCTTCCTGCAGGATGTCCGCTCGGTGATCATTCCCGCTATCTCGATCATAGTGTCGCTGGTCGGAACCTTCATTGTGATGAAGATGATCGGATTTTCGATCAACCTGCTGACGCTCTTCGCCCTGGTGTTGGCCATAGGCATCGTGGTCGATGACGCGATCATCGTGGTGGAGGCTGTGGAGGCGCGGTTCGACATAGGCTATAAGTCGCCGTTCATGGCCACGTCCGACGCCATGAAAAGCATCACTTCGGCTATCGTGACCACCACGCTGGTGTTCATGGCTGTGTTCCTGCCCGTATCGATGATGGGCGGAACGTCGGGTACATTCTATACACAGTTCGGCCTGACGATGGCTGCTGCGGTGGGCATATCGGCGGTGAACGCCCTGACGCTGTCGCCGGCGCTGTGCGCGCTGATGCTGAAGCCCCATGCCGGAGCCGAAGGCGATTCAAGACCCGGCCTGGCGGCACGCTACCGCATGGCCTTCAACACGGCGTTCGGCACCCTCACGCACAGATACGTGCGCGGTGTCATCTACTTCGTGCGCCGCAAGGCCGTGATGTGGGGCGCGCTTGCGGCTGCCATAGTGCTGCTTGTATTTTTCATGAACACGACCAAGACCGGTCTGGTGCCGGATGAGGACACCGGCTCGATCATGGTCAACATCACCACTCCGCCCGGATCGTCCGTAGCGCGGACGAACGAGATCATGAAACAGATCGAGGCGCGCATCGACAGCATACCGGAAATCGAGTTCTACAGCGAGACGGTGGGTTACGGCCTGATCGGCGGCGCGGGTCCGTCGAGTGGCATGCTGATAGTCAAGCTGCACAACTGGGCCGACCGCAAGGCCGACGGCAGCGACGCACAGAGTGTCGTGGACCGCATCAACGCCATCGGCAACGACATCGCCGATGTGTCGGTGTTCGCATTCCTGCCTCCGCTGATCGACGGCTACGGAGTCAGCAGCGGCTTCGAAATCAACGTGCAGGACATGGCCGGGGGGCGTCCCGACTCGCTCTTCGCCGTAGGGCAGCGGCTGATCGCCGCGCTGCAGCAGCGCCCTGAGATATCGGCGGCATATTCGACGTTCAATGTCGGATTCCCGCAGTACACGGTTGAAGTCGATCCGGTGAAGTGCGAGCGAGCCGGTACAACGGCCGATGCCGTCCTCGAGACACTGGCCGGATATTACAGCGGCGCGTATGTGTCGAACTTCAACCGCTTCTCGAAGCTTTACCGCGTTATGATACAGGCCGCGCCCGGCTATCGGGTGGATCCGGAGTCGCTCGACCGGATCATGACACGCACGGAATCGGGAATGGCGCCGCTGAGTAACTTCGTGACCATCACCAAGGATTACGGCCCCGAGTCAGTGAGCCGCTTCAATCTCTACAGCTCGATGGCCGTCAACGGCGAGGCCGCTCCCGGATACAGCTCGGGCGACGCGATCGAGGCTGTGCGGCAGACAGCCGCCGAGGTGCTTCCCAAGGGTTACGGCTATGAATTCTCGGGCCTGTCGCGCGAGGAAAGCGAGACGTCGGACAACACGGTGCTGATCTTCCTTTTCTGCTTCGTGTTCGTGTACCTGATCCTATGCGGACTCTACGAAAGCTTCCTGATACCGTTCTCGGTGTTGCTTTCGGTGCCGTTCGGACTGATGGGCAGTTTCCTGTTCGCACGTATCATGGGGCTTGAGAACAATATATATCTTCAGACGGGCCTGATCATGCTCATAGGCCTGCTTGCGAAGACAGCTATTCTGGTCACGGGCTATGCCGTGGACCGCCGCCGGGCGGGCATGTCGCTCATACAGTCGGCTGTAGGAGCGTCAAGGGCGCGCTTCCGTCCCATTCTGATGACTGTGCTGGCCATGATTTTCGGACTGCTCCCGCTGATGTTCGCCTCCGGCGCGGGTGCCAACGGCAACAGCTCGCTCGGCGCCGGCGTTATCGGCGGACTGCTCGTGGGAGCACTGGCACTGCTGTTCTTCGTGCCGGCTATGTTTATAGTGTTCCAGACACTTCAGGAAAAAATCAGGCCGGTGCAGTTCGGCGACGGGTGTCTGCCCGACCTTCAGATAGAAGCTGAGAAAGAAGAAATCAAGAAGAAATCGAAATGAAACACATCCCCGTAATAGTAGCTTTGTGCGCCGTGTCGGCCGGGTGCACGACATTCAGGACATATGAACGGCCGGCGGAAGTGTCGGCTCCGGAAGGTCTCTTCGGCGACAGCGTCGTGACCGGCGACACGGCCACGATAGCGTCCGTGCCGTGGCATGAATTTTTCACAGACAGCTATCTTCAGGCTCTGATCGACAGTGCAATGGCCAACAATGCGGACCTTGCCGTGGCTCAGCTCCGGGTCGCCGAGGCCGAGGCGACGCTGAAGGCCGGCCGCATGGCCTATCTGCCGTCGGTATCGTTCAACGGACAGGGGACGGCGGCCCGTTACGGCTCCGACGGGGCGCCGGGAACGTACTCGCTGGGGCTGTCGGCGGAGTGGGAACCCGACATAACAGGTCGCATCACCGCCCAGAAGCGGGGCGCCGAAGCCGCGCTGATGCAGGAACGGTGTTACAGGCAGGCTGTGTCCGCGCAGTTGGTGGCCACTGTCGCCAACAGCTATTACAGTCTGCTGGCGCTCGACAGCCAGATCGACATATCGCGCCGGTCGCTCGGAGCCTGGGACGATATCATACGCACGCTTGGCGCGCGCAAGGAGGCCGGCGAGTCGAATGCCGCGGCGGTGGCGCAGGCGCGTGCGAGCCGCATGGAGGTGGAGAATACCATCCTCAAGCTGACGCAGCAGATACGGGCGACGGAGAACTCGCTCTGCATGGTGCTGGGCCGTGTACCCGGACATATCGAGCGCGGCGACCTTATGGAGCAGACGTCCCCGGACACTCTGGCCGTGGGCGTGCCTCTGCAGATGCTCGACAACAGGCCCGACGTAAGGCAGGCCGAGTATGCCCTGCAGGCGGCGTTCTACGCCACCAATGTGGCGCGTGCGGCGTTCTATCCGTCGCTTACGCTGAGCGGCGCGGCCGGATGGACCAACAGCAGCGGTGCGGCTATAGTCAACCCCGGAGAACTGTTGCTCAGTGCCGTAGGCTCGCTGGTGCAGCCACTTTTCAACCGCGGGCGCAACAAGGCTAATCTGGAGATAGCACGCGCGCGGCAGCAGGAGGCGTTGATCACATTCCGACAGAAACTGCTCGAGGCCGGAGCGGATGTGAACGACGCACTGACGCAGTGGCAGACGGCCGGCGAGCGGCTCCGGGTGAGCGCGTCGCGCATCGAAGAGCTTGAGGAGGCCGTGAGGTGCACGCGGCTGCTCATGACATACAGCGACAGCGGCAGCTATCTCGAGGTGCTCACGGCGCAGCAGACCCTATTGTCGGCGCAGCTGACCGCCGCGCAGCAGACTTTCGACAGACTGCAGGGGGTCGTGAAGCTGTATCATGCGCTCGGCGGCGGACGGTGAGTCGTAAGCGCCGCCGGCGAATGTGTGCGGAATTTGCCATTGTGTGTGCAATATAGCACACCGGGTTGTTTTTGACTGAACCGTATGTGCGATATTTCTGTTGGAATGTTTACATTTGTGGAGCCAACTGAAAGATATGCAGCAAACACCAACTCAGAATTTTAGGGCATGCGGCTTTCCGGACGGGGATGAGTTCTCTGCTATGCAGAGCGACTTCGTCGATGACTCTGCTATGCAGAGCGACTTCGTCGATGACTCTGCTTCGCAGAGCGACTTCGTCGATTTCCGTAAGTCGGCGGCCGGCTACGGTTTTTTTCTGTGCCTCCGCGGGCACGCGCGGCTCATGTCGGGGGAGCAAAGCTACAGTCTCGCCCCCGGCGATCTGTGTGTGTTCGCGCCGAATATCGGTGTCCACGTCGCGTGGCGCAGTCCCGATCTGGAAGGCGTAGCCGACGAGGACAGCGTGGAGGTGTTTTACGGAGTGGTGAGCCGGATTCCGGTCCGTAAGAGGATCATGATGCGGAAGAACCCCGTGGTGAGGATTTCCGAGACGGATGCCCGGGAGATTTAGGCGCTTTGCCGCCTTGCCGGGAGGGCGCCTGTCGCCGAAGATAGCGGCGGAGACTTTGCGGCTAAGATAGGGGCCTCATACCGGGAGCATCTGCGGCAGACGATCTGCCTTAAGGTGTGCCACGCCTATTTTGCGGGCGCCAGGTGCGAGGAGGAGCCTGAAAGCCGCGGAGAGGCGGTGTTCAACAGTTTCCTTTTAGCGCTGTATGCCGAGTACAATGTACACCGGACGGTAAGTTACTATGCGGCGCGCCAGCATCTGTCGGTATTTCACTTTGCGAGGATCATCCGTGAGCAGAGCGGGCGCATGGCCTCGGAGTGGATCAGCGACGTGACGATGATCTTCGCCAGGAAATATCTCGAAAATCCCGAACTGAGCATCAAGGAGGTGTGCCGTATGACGGGTTTCCGCGACCAGTCGTCGTTCAGCCGCTATTTCAGACACCGCCAGGGAGAGAGCCCGACCGATTACCGCAACAGATTAAACCATAAGATATGAAAATTGTAATTTTTGGAGCTACCGGTATCGTAGGCCGGGCAATAACAGAGGCGGCTCTGGCGGCTGGCAATGAAGTGACCGTGCTGACGCGGGAGGCCTCAAAAGTGAAGGAGAGAGACGACCGGCTGCACGTGATCGAGGGCCGTGTGGACGATCTGCCGACACTCTGCCGGATAATACGCGGCCAGGATGCCGTGATACAGTCGCTCGGCATCGGCGGGCGGGGCGACGGCCGCCCGACTACATTCGTGTCCGACACCAACCGCCTGATCATGCAGGCCATGAAGGAGACTGGCGTGCGGCGGCTTATAGCTGTCAGTGCGATAGGTGCAGGCGACAGCCGGGCGTATCTGCCCTGGATCTACCGCAAGTTCATTCTGCCGGTATTCCAGAAATGGTTTGTCCCCATTATCGATGACAAGAACCGGATGGAGCCGGAGATCCGCGACAGCGGCCTCGACTGGACCATAGTGCGTCTGACGACGGTAAAGGATTTGCCGGCCAAAGGCACTGTAGTGGCGTCGCTCGACGGGCGAGGACTGAAATTCACCGTCGCGGCAGCGGATATGGGCCGGTTTGTGGCGGCGCAGGCGGGCAGTGACGAATTTCTGCACAAGACTCCGACTATAAGCGGATGACGTGACCGTAGTGAAATCATCAACCGAATAAATTCAAGTATATATGAAAGAGCATATCAAGATTAATCTGCTGCATACCGGCAGCGTATATGTGAGTCAGGGAGTGCCCTACGGCAATGCCAGCATGGTGCGGGCCTAGGGAATTTTCGCTCCGCGCAAGAGTTTTTCGTGGATACCCGTATCGGCATATCTGATAGAGCATCCCAAGGGGCTTGTCCTTTTCGATACGGGCTGGAGCAGGGCTATCGCTCCCGAAGGTGGGACTGATCTCAAGGCCCAGTCGGCTCAGATGGGGCCGGTGCTGGCGCGGGTGAGTCTCGGCCGGCTTCCTGCGGGAGAATCCGCAGCCGAACAGCTGCTGCGGTTCGGGTACACTCCGGCCGACCTCGATTATGTGGTGTTGTCGCATCTTGACGTAGACCATGTGTCGGGCCTGCGAGATGTAGCGTCGGCTAAAAACCTGCTGGTGTCGCGGCCTGAACTGACGGCAGCGGCAAAGCTGAAAAACAGGGTGCGCTACTATCCCCGCCTGTGGGAGGGGCTGCCGCTGCAGGCATTCGACTATGCCGACACAGGCATCGGCCCCTTCGGGAGGTCATACGACCTTTTCGATGACGGGTCGGTGCAGTTGGTCGACATAGCCGGCCATACCGCGGGGCTGTGTGCCATGCTCGTAAGCCGTGGCGACCGTTACGTGCTGATGTTTGCCGACGGAGGATATTCGTCGCGTTCATGGCAGGAAATGATACTGCCGGGACCGTATTCCGACAAGTCGGAGCTGCGCCGGTCGCTGCAGTGGATACGTGAGATGAGCCTGGGACAGGGCTGCGCGGCATCGTGGGCGACTCATGATCCCAATCTGATTCCGCAGACTGTAGAACTTTGATTCATTTTTGGCTGATTCAATGATTTCGGCTATCTTTGCGGATGAAAAATATTTTGAATCACTGCTATGAAAAGTTTTAAACCGCAGGCATGGGTTCTGCCGCAGCCCGTACTGATAATCGGCACGTATAATGCCGACGGCACACCGAATGCCATGAATGCCGCCTGGGGCGGACAGTGGGACTATCACGAACTGGCGATATCGCTCGGCTCGCATGCCACGACCGACAACCTTGTCCGCTGCGGAGACTTTACCGTGGCATTCGCCACAGAGGATACGATGACAGCCGCCGACTACGTAGGGGTGGTGAGCGCCCGCAAGCAGCCCGACAAGATGGATGCGACAGGCTGGAAGTCCGTCAGGGCCGCGAATGTCGACGCTCCTGTATTCGACTGCTTTCCGATGACGCTCGAATGCCGCATGAAAGAGAAGATCCATGAATCTGACACGGGCTTCTACATGGTGGCCGAAATAGTCAATATAGTGTGCGACGAGCGCTTCCTGGCCGAGGACGGCCGTCCGGACGTGGAGAAGATGCGGCTTATCACCTTCGATCCCGTGCACAACGGTTACATAGCTCTGGACAAGCGTGTAGGCGCTGCCTTTCATGACGGGCTATCACTTAAGAAATAATAGCGCGCGTTGCTCTCGGAGAGGATAAATATGCAGGAAGTGCGCCGGACGGCTCTGTGGGCTGCCGCAGACGAGTCCAACCGGACCCGTCTGTGGGAGCTTGCTCATTCATCCGACCGCCGGACCTCCGTCAACGCCTTGTGGGTCATGACCCATCTGCCGGAGTCGGAAGGCGCATGGCTGGCCTCGCTGCAGGACGCTATGATTGACATGGTCCTCGCCGAGACCGACACGGCGAAGCGTCGCCTGCTATTTCATCTGCTCAGAGAGCAGGAATACGATCCGGAAAATCTGCGGACCGACTTCGTGGATTTCTGCCTTTCGAAGATCAATTCCGAGCATGAGCCGTACGCGATCAGATGTTTTTCGATATATGCTGCGTTCAGAATGTGTCGGCATTATCCCGAACTGCTTGGCGAGCTGTCAGAGCATCTCGACATGATGTCGATGCAGCCGCTTTCGCCCGGGCTGAAAAGCGCATTGCGCCAGACCCGAAAGAGAATCTCTGCATTATCAATATAATTTATATGATAAAATGAAAAAACGAGTTGAACTGAGCAGTTACTGCTGGATTATTTCGTCGCTTTCCACAGCGCTGATGTGCGGCATATTCGTCTACGCGCTGAAACAGCCCGACAACCGGTGGGCCGTGTGGACGCTTGCGGTGCTGATCGTCGCCTTGTTCCTGTCGACGCTGCTGTATATGCCGCTGTCGGTGTCGGTCGACGACAGGAATCTGAACGTCAACCGCTCACTCAGGATCAAGAGTATTCCGCTGTCGGAGATTTCGGATGTGAGGCTGTGTCCGCCGACCATGGGTGCCAGGCGCATCTGCGGGAGCGGAGGCTGGTTCGGATGGTACGGCTGGTTCCGCGAACGCGATCTGGGCAAATATTTCGCCTATTACGGCAACGCGTCCGACTGTTTTCTTGTGACGCTGAAAGACGGTCGCAAATATATGCTCGGCTGCAAGGACGCACCGGAGATGGTGGCTGCGATAAAGGCCCGGATCGGCTGAAGTGCAGCCTGAAAGGGCGCCCGACAGGATTTCACATATGTCTGTTCAGTATATTGTCCTAATCACCATATATTAATGTATAAGAGATGAGAGCGATGAGAAAAGCCGGCAGGCGTAGGGATGCGGAGTGGGCGCTGGAAGTGTTTGACAGGGCGCCGTATGTCACTGTCAGCATGACGAGACCCGACGGAACGCCGTACGGGCTGCCGCTGTCGTTGGTCCGCGACGGCGACCGTGTCTTTTACTTTCATTGCGCCTGTGAAGGCGAGAAGATCGACTGCCTTGATGCCAATCCGGCGGTCAGTCTGTCGGCAGTGAGCAAGTGCACGCCGAAGTACGAGGAAGAGAAGAACAACTTTACCGAGCATTATCATTCGGCAATTGCAGTCGGTACGGCCGAGAGGGTCAGCGACGATGATGAAAAGATTCATGCGTTAAGACTGCTTTGCGAGCGGTTTCTGCCCCGGTACATGGATCATTTCGACGAGGCGGTGGCCCGGAGTCTGGACGCCACCACGGTAGTGCGGATCACACTCACGGAACCTCCCGTGGGCAAGTGCAAGGGCCTGTGACGGCGCCCGGGGCATGACCCTGCTTTAGTCCGGAAAGATATTTTAATACCGAATTTAAAAATTTACAAATAGTTAAGTGTATTTTTAATTTTTTTGCTTAACTTTGCACGCAAATCTAAAATACCGATTCAGAAAACGTTAGGAGATCCTGCTCCTGGATATTTCAGCAAATTCAGAAACTATAACCAAATAATTTCAATTGCTATGGTAATACCCTTAAAATCAGGCATTTACCCCCCCCCATTTGCGCTTGGCGGCAGCAGTTGCCCTCATAGCCGGCGCGGCATTTTGTGCCACAGGTGCCAATTTTCGTTCAACAGTTGTCGTTAGATCGGACAATCCCGATGCGGGCGAGGTCTGCATCACACATGCGACAACAAAGTATCTGGTTATAACTTACACGCATACCAAGCCGGCTGATCCGGCTGACGAGGAATACGGCGCGGAAGTCAGAGCGTCGTATGCTTCGCCAGGCGCCGGTACAAAAGGAGTACAGCGTTACTATCTGTATGCGAAAGCGAAGCCCGGATACAAGTTCGTAAGATGGGAGGGCGGATCATCGAGCGTGCCTATCAACACAACTGAGCCAAACTACGAGTTCACATGGGAGCATTACACTAAGGATACCGGCAGCGGCGACGGCATATCATGCTCGGTGACGGCTTATTTTGTGGCTGAAAACGCCGTCACGGTCGAGACCAATATTCCGGCGGGAGTAGTGACTCTCGATCCGGAGGCTCCGCAAATCGGAGACCGGGTGACTGCCACCAGCACCATGAGGCGTATCGCGACGCCGGGAACGGCCGGGAACCTGAACATGATGACTGAATTCTCCCATTGGGAGGACGGAGACGGCAATGTGCTGTCGTCCGATGAGGTGTTCACGTTCGAGGTCGAGAAGGAAATGACGCTCAAGGCCGTCTACCGCACTCTTGGCGAAGTGCCGCAACAAGGTAAATTCTATCGGATCCGCAACGTATGGAACAGGGTACTGACACTCGAAGGCGGTTTCAGACAGACGATCTCAGGCGCGACCGATGTGCCGCAGACACTGCTGCGCTGGGCCCTTCCGCTCGATCACGATTACAGCGAATTCTGGACCGGCGCGGGAAATAACGAGTGGAGCGGCTCCGATGCTGTGGATCCACTCTGTCCGGAAGCTTCGCCCGGTACTATTTTCTACATCGCCGAAGGTGTTTCGGACGACTCGCAGTGCACCAAGGTATCGCTCGCATCGCAGGGTATCGATACGCGTACGGTCACCGGCCAGACTCTTGATATTGTCCCCATGTCCGATAACTTCTGCGGTTACTATGGCGTAAGGTCCTCTTCGCTGAGCGGCGCAGGCTTCAAGACGGTTGTCCGTGAGGGCGGCAATGCGATCATAAATATATCGTCGTTCGGAGATACGGATGTATATTCGGCCATGGCTTTCCAGCCGGTCGATGAAGAACATATGGATAGTTTCTGGTTCGGAGCGGCGCCCGACGGATCGATGCTGTTTGACGGAAGCTACTGGACCACGATGTTTACCGCTTTTCCGTATGAATGCCGCGACGGCGTCAGAGCTTATTATGTGAAAGAAGTGATGACGGGCGACGGCGAAGCGTATGCCTGTCTGACCGAAATAGCCGACGGACGAGTTCCGGGCGGAGAGGCCGTGCTGCTTCGATGCAACAGCCTTCAGTCAAGGGAAAACCGTCTGCTGCCGCTCGACCCGGCCGTGAACAGTGTGCCGGCACTCGAAGGTAACATGCTCAGAGGCACATACCAGCTTTATACCGATAGAGAGGGTAACGGCCGGCGGACGTTTGACGAATCGTCGATGCGTGTGTTCGGCGTGAATTCCAAAGGTGAATTAGGATTCTATAAGCTCGCCGGCGGTGAGGATGGCATGCCTGCGGAGCTGAAGGCCAACAAGGCATACCTTGACATGAGTGTTCTGCCGGGCGGTATGAAAGCCGCGTCGTTCGGACTCCGTTTCGGCGGCAGTGCAAGCAGCGGTATCGATGACATCGAGGCCGGTGCAGTATCTGACAATGCAGAGAATTCGGCGGTCTATGATCTCGAGGGGCGCCGTATTGTTCGTCCGGTTGCCGGGGGTATCTATATTGTCAACGGCAAGGTGACTGTCTGGAACTAATCCGCTTCAGGTTCTGAAGAGTAACTAAATCTATATAAATCCAACAACTATGAAACAGAAATTATTACGTTGTCTAAGTGTCTCGGCCCTGGTTTGCGGCGTCTCGTTCGCCGGCACTTCCCAGGAAGCCATCGAAGGCTACTTCCGTGTGCAGAGCGCTCTCGGAACGGCCGACAACAGCGGATATGTAGAAGTCCGCGGACCTTTCACAACCGCACCCGACGTGACGAAGGATGCGGCACTGACCAGCGCCGGAACCGTGATGCGCCTCCGCGCTTTCCCCGAGAAACATAACGGCGAAGTGGCCCGCTACAAAATCGGTAATCTGAGCTCGCAGGGTATCGAGGTGTTCGGCGCTCCGCAGGCCGACTACATGTCGGCGCTTATGGAACTTGCCTCCGACATCGATACCAGTGACTTCGAGGCGGCTGCATATACTCTGCAGCGCAAGGCCCGCGAGCTGGGCTATATCGCGTCGGGTCGTATCATCGTGCAGGCTCTTTTCCAGGTTGTCGCTTCGCGGCTCGACCAGGAAATTTCGGGTCTGCCGCAGGAGATCAGAGACAAATATGCCGGCAACGAGACACTCGAGGAATTCGCCATACGCTTCAACAATGAAGTTTCGGCCAACATCGATCTGCACGCCTACCTTGAACCGGTGGCCGACGGGCAGTATCGTCTTTTCTTCAAATGGATCGACTGTACGTCGGTAAGCGAATTCTATCTGGCCAACGAACAGAACAAAAAGTCGTTCGAACTCGGCTTCGAGTGCATGCGCCGCTATATGGCTAACAAGGAGGGTCTCGGCACAGGCCAGTTCATCAGCGGCAGCGAAGCCGCGATGTGGAAGTCGTGGGGTTACGACATAGATGTCAAGTATCATGACTGCCTCGATGCGGAGACGGGCAACTATGTCCTGACTTACGAGCAGATATTCGCCGACCATGAGGTTCTCTACAACTGGCTGAAGATGTACATCGAGCGTTTCCTCGATCCGGCCAAGGCCCCTGATGCCGAGATACTGGGCATCAATTTCAAGGCTTTCGCTACGGAGATGCAGCGCCATGCCATCATGCAGGGCTTCCTGAAATATATACCCAGCATACAGGAAGGCCAGAAGCTATACCTTACCAACGGACGCTTCACCGACGGTGTCAACACCTACAGCACTGTTGGCACAGTGAGCGACAATTCGCAGCACTTCGGTCTTCTTGCTCCGGAGCAGGCTCTTGCCGCCGGTGATGCCGCTATCTGGAATGTCATTCCGATGGATGTGACCGACAATTATTTCGCCATAGATCCTGTCGGTCATCGCGTGAACAAGCCCGAGACGGCCGACGGTCACCTGCTTGCCCTGTATGTCGACTTCCCGTTCGAAGCTGTCAATCCCGACAACATGACATTCCTTTCGTTCGGTGACAATGCCTCGCTGGCCGTAAACAGCACGACACTCGAGAATCTTGGCGAAATCCATTATGTGACCGTAGACCAGGAACTCGAAAAAGTCGCACGCCGCACCCCCGTGCTCATCGAGACGAAGACCACCACGCTGAGCGACAACATAGTGCGCGTGATCTATGAACCGCAGGAGAGTGACTATAATCCCGAAACCAGCGACACGGAAGACCGTCCCGACGGTTTCGAGGTTTCGGACGACGAGGTAGCCGTGCAGCACGCTCCGCGCCGCGTGGCTGTCGCACAGGGTAATGCCGCCGCATATGCGGTGCTGTTCAGCACTCCCGCAAATGAGACCGCGCTGAGAAATCTGTGGAACATCGACGCTGACCTCTCGGCAAATTCCGTATATACCCTCACGACCCGCGAAGGCCAGAAATCAGCGGCTACCGAGCAGGAGATGCGCACCCCCTGGTTTACCAAAGCCGCGTCCATTCCCGCCAACCACGCGTTCCTGGTCAGTGAAAATGTCGAGAGCAAGACAGGCGGCATCAGCCTTGACGCTCCGGCCGACGAAATGCCGAATATACCCAGCGGAGTCACGGACATCAAGACCGGCGAAATGCAGCCCGACGTAATCTACGACCTTCAGGGACGCCGCGCCGCAGATGTGCTTCCCGGCCACATCTATATTCTGAACGGTAAAAAAATACTGGTGAAGTAACCGCCGTACACACATCTTATCTGTACTGAGATAATTCCGGGCTGCCGCATCCCGGTATGTCGGGGATTATCTCAGTACATATCTATAAGAAATATATGAAAAACGGATTATTGATAATTACGGCGGCGCTTCTGTCGATGCATGCCGGCGTCATGGCCCAGGACACGACCCGTCCGGCAGCGGTCGCGGTCACACAGAACATGTCAGAATATGTAGGCACGGCTACCATCGACAAGACCGACAATAAGATCGGCGATGTGGTCACGCTTACCGCGACGCTGACTAAAGTGCCGACCTACAACTGCCGCAATATGATGACCGAGTTCGTAGGCTGGCGTGACAATGAAGGCAACTTCCTTTCCCATGACATGACTTATACCTTTGTGGTAGAGAAGGACATGGACATCGAGGCCGTATTCCGCGACAAGAACGGGCTGAAAGCATCGGGCTACTTCCGCGTGCGCAATATCTTCAACCGCGTGCTCAACATTGTCGGCAATTATGAATATAAGGTAGAACTGTTGTCAAATAATTTTCTTGACGGACTGCTCCACTGGAGCTGCCCAGACGATCTGGTCGAGGCGGATTTCGCAAATAAGAAATGGAACGGTTCGGACGATGATCCGCGGATTGATGTCGAAGGCCTCGCTTCGGCCGTTATCTATATCGAGGGATCCAGTCTGAATCTCAATGCGGCTCCCGGCAAGGATGCTTTGTCAAAGGTGAAGTGCTATGGACAGGGAACAGATACTTACTCGATGACTAAGCGTACATTTTCGATTCAGCCGGCACAGGCGACCACTCCCGGTTATTACATACTGTTTGGGAACCTTTTTGGTGGCGGATTTAAGATGACTCATCGGGAAAGCGACGAGGACAGGGACGGCGACGGTGTGAATGACGGGCATTGGATGTATTGCTCCCCGCTGTTGGGAAGATGCAAGACAGACGATCCGTATTCGTGGATGGCGATCCAGCCGATTGATGAGGAACATTTCGACGAATTCTGGTTCGGCGCAGTTGCCGACGAGTCGATGGCATACGACGGCGGGTACTGGACATCGATGTACACCGGCTTCCCGTATGAATGCCGCGACGGCGTGGAGGCGTACTATGCCAAGGGTGTTGTCGCAGCCGGCGGGGTAAACTACATTCAGCTTGTGGAGATCGAATCGGGCATCGTTCCGGCTTACTCTCCGGTTCTGCTCAAGTGTCAGGGTACGCGTTCACGTCAGAACCGCCTGATGCCGCTCGATTTCAACGCCGATTATCCCGCGCTCGAAGGCAATCTGCTTGCCGGTTCTTTCCAATTGTATACAGATAAGAATGGAAACGGACATACGAAGTTCGACGAAGCTACCATGAGGGTCTTCTCATGCAACAGCGCGGGCGAACTCGGATTCTACCGCCTTGCTCCGCAGGCCGACGGCTCGGCTTCGGAGCTGACGGCCAACAAGGCATACCTTGACATGACCAAGCTGCCCGCGGCAACGGACGGTCCGCTGCGTATCCGCATCGACCGCACGGGCAGCACAGGCGTAGCTGATGTAGCCGCAACTGAGGCTTCTCAGGACGGAGCCATCTACGACATTTACGGGCGGCGCGTGACGAATCCCGTGCCCGGCACGCTCTATATCCGCAACGGCAGGAAATTCGTTTATAAGTACTGATAAGCGGTCGATCCGCTGATACGCCTGCGCCCCTGGATCTTTCGTTTCCCGGGGCGCTGTCTGTGTATCCCGGTACAAGTCCTCCTCACGCCTGTATACGAAAATACCTCAGGGACGTGCGGCGTCACCGAGGTATTTTGTGGAGCTGGAGGGGCTTGAACCCTCGTCCAAACGCGGAACTAATGTGCTTTCTACGTGCGTATTCTTCGGTTGGTTTTCGTGTCGCGGCAGGCCGAAGACGACCAACCGTGACCTTATCCTCTAAGATTTCGGACTGCGGCCCGAGGCTGTCGCTGTCCTATTCCCCAGATATTACACCGCCGGATCGACAAGCCAGGGGACAGGGGCTGTCGGGCGATGTCTCGTCCCTGCGACTGTCGCGGGGATTAAGCTGATCTACTATACTTCAATCAAGCAGCGAGAGCGAGGTTGTTTTCGCCAATTAAATTGTTCGATGTCAGGATTAAAGAGGCTGACCACCATTGCTCTGCACGCTTACACACCACCTCTACACGCTGTCAAAACCAGTCAGCCCCGTTTCGGTTGATGTTTAAAAGCCTGCAAAGATAACACTTTGCAGGCTTTTTCCGGTGAAGGAATTCAAGGATTTAAGATTATTTAAGGATTATGCGGTCAGTTCTGGCGGCAGGACCGGCATGGCACCCTTTCTGGTGCAGACGAACGCGGAGGTCTCGACGGCCTTGCGGTGTGCTTCGGCGACTGATTTACCGCGCAGGACGGATGCGATGAATGCGGCGGTGAAGGAGTCGCCGGCGCCTACGGTATCGGCGACTTCGACACGAGGCGTAGGCTGAAACGATACATTTCCGGGAGTGAACACGTAGCTGCCGTTGATGCCGCAGGTGAGTATCAGCATCTTGAGGTTGTATTTGCCCAGCAGAATCCAGCATTTGTCCTGAAGATCGATGCCGGGATAGCCGAACATGCGGCTTACTGTGACAAGCTCCTCGTCGTTGATCTTAAGGATATTGCAGCGGCTCATTGAATTGCAGAGAATTTCCTTGTTGTAGAATCCCTGGCGGAGGTTGACGTCGAAGACCACGAGTGTGTCGGAGTCCTGAGGCATGGCGTCGAGGAAGAGGTTGATGGTCTTGCGCGATACGATGTTGCGCTGGGCCAGGGAGCCGAAGCAGACGGCCTTGGTGCGCTGGGCGAGATTTTCGAGCATGGCGGTATAGGGGATGTTGTCCCACGCGACGTTTTCCTTGATGTCGTACTGGGGAATGCCGGCCTGGTCGATCTCGACCTGTACGGTGCCTGTGGGGTAGGGTACTGTGGCTATGAGGTGGTTGAGACCCTTGGAGGTGAAGTTCTCGATGATCTCATCGCCGAGGGTGTCCTTGCCGACGGCGCTGACCACGGCCGATGGTAGCCCGAACTGACTGACGTGGTAAGCGAAGTTGGCGGGAGCGCCGCCTATTTTTTTGCCTTCGGGCAGCACGTCCCAGAGTGCTTCGCCCATGCCGACTACGATGTTTTCCATTGTGGTGTTGCTTTTGGTTTTAGGGAGGTGGTTATTTCTTGATTATGAGTGTATAGTAGATGAGGTAGGCGACCCCGGCAGCCATCACCGCCACTGCACCGTGCTGCCCGACGGCATCGGCGGCGTAGCCCATTGCGAGCGGGAAGACAGTGCCTCCGAAGAGGCCCATGATCATGAGTCCCGATACCTCGTTCTTTTCACCGGGCGATGCGAGAAGAGCCTGAGAGAATATAATGGAAAAGACGTTGGAGTTGCCGAATCCTACCAGTGCGATGCCCGTGTAGAGCAGCGTGAGATCGTGGCCGAAATAGAGTATGGCCATGCCGGCGAGCATCATCAGCACGCTGATGCCGAAGAAGGTGCGCGATGCGAGCATGCGCAGAATGAACGCTCCCAGGAAGCAGCCGGCCGTACGGAATATGAAATAGATGCCGGTGGCGAAGCCGGCTTCCTCGAGTGGCAGCTGCAGGCGCTCCATGATGATCTTTGGAGCTGTGGTGTTGGTGCCGACGTCGATGCCGACATGGCACATGATGCCAAGGAAGCAGAGCAGGATGAACGGGCGCCCGAGCAGGCGCAGGCATTCGCCTATGCCGGAAGCCTTGTCGGGGCGTTCCTCTTCAATGGGAGTGGCGCCGAGTATGGCGATCGACAGCAGCGACACTGCGGCGTAGATCAGGAACAGAATGCGCCACGAGAGCCCGAATGTCGGTGCGAGGGTAGTGGCGCCCCATGCCGCGATGACCGGTGCCAGAAACGAGGCTATGGCCTTGACGAACTGTCCGAATGTGAGTGTCGAGGCCAGTTTGTCGCCCGAAATGAGATTGGTCACCAGGGGGTTGAGCGATGTCTGCATGATGGCATTGCCGATACCCAGCAGCGAGAATGCCGCGAGCATGAACCAATAAGTGTCGTCGATGATGGGGATGACGAGCGAGACAGCCGTGACGGCCAGCGATATGAGCACAGTGTGCTTGCGGCCGATCCTGTTCATCAGCATGCCGGTGGGCACGGAGAATATCAGAAACCAGAAGAATACCAGCGAGGGAAAGAGGTTGGCCTGCGAGTCGGTGAGTCCGAGATCTTTCTGCACGTAGTTGGAAGCCGTGCCGACCAGATCGACGAAACCCATGGCGAAGAAGCAGAACATCACGGGAATGATCTGAAGCAGGGCGCTCTTGCCCGTGCCGGTCATTGTCTTTGTATTGTCCATTTTCAGTGAAAGGTTAGGCGTTTAGTGTTTGAGTTCGATAGGGCATATGTTCAGGGCCGAGACGCGGCCTTTGCTGCCGCAGACGCTGAGCGTGGTGTAGGGCGATTCGGGGAATACGAGGTTGGTCATGACGAACCGTCCGTCATCGCCGAATGCCTCGATGCTCGAGCGGTCGATGTATAGGTCGAGATGCAGCCGGCCGCCGCGGTTGAATGTCGGTGCTGCGGTGACGGCGGGAAAGTCCTGCGAGAAATCCGTGATTCCGCTCCTGGTACGGTCCATGGTGAATGTAGCGTCGGCCGGATCGTATGTCATGACGACGCTTTCGCCGGTCCTGTTGGAGAGAGTGATGGTAATGGGCTGCGAATCGCGCGGCTCGAGGTCGAGCGACACGGTGCAGATACCGCCGTTGGCCTCTGGCAGCGCGAAAGCGCGCCCACGGCGGGATAGGCCGAACGAAGCGTTCCGCACCGTGGGACGTCCGGCGAGCGCCTTTGCTTCGGGCGATGGCGCGGATGCCACGTGCCAGGAGCCGTCGGCATCGGCGAAAAGCCTGAGGTCGCGCGGCAGGGTATTGGCGCTGCGGAACTGCATGGTGGGGACTTCGGCCGCGTACTGCCAGTTGCTCATCCAGCCGATGGCCACGCGGCGTCCGTCGGGCGCGTCGCTCCATGTGACGGTGGCATAGTGGTCCTTTCCGTAGTCGAGCCAGCGGGTGGATACGTTTCCGGCAGTGTCGGTGTCGGCTGTAAAGCGCGTGCCGTCGAAGTCACCCACGAAATACTGCGTGGCGCTTCCGCCGAATGGTCCTCCGGGATTGATGTTGCACAGCAGTACCCATTTCGAGGTGCCGTCGTCGGCGGTGAGTTCAAACAGGTCGGGGCATTCCCACACGCCGTCCTGTGCGCCGATGCCCTTGCCGAAAGAGCTGAGCAGCTGCCAGTCGCGGAGGTCTTTTGAGCCGAAGAACAGCATTTCCTTGTCGAGAGCGTGAGCCAGGGCCATGATCCACTTCCCGGAGGGTGCGTGGTAGAATATCTTAGGGTCGCGGGCTTCGGATTCGAGTGTCAGTACGGGATTGCCGGCGTATTTTGTGAACGTGTAGCCGCCGTCGGTACTCGTGGCAAGGCTCTGGCGCTGAGTCTCGGCTGCCGACGTGTACATCGCTACGACCGCATCGCGGCCGAGACCCATCGATCCGGCCGTGTCGGTTGCGGCACTGCCGCTGAATATCGTGCCGAGTCCGTCGGGGGCAATGGCTATGCCGTGGTGTTCCCAGTTGATGAGATCGGTCGATGTAGAGTGGCCCCAGGTCATGTTCTGCCATTTTGATCCGTAGGGGTTCCACTGATAGTAGAGATGCCAGACACCGTCCTTGTAGAACATGCCGTTGGGATCATTCATCCAGCCATATGCCGGAGTGTGGTGATAGAGCGGCCGAAGGTCCTCGCGGTTGGATGTGTCGACCGTGTCGGCGAGCGTCATGTCTTTCCAGCACGCGTCGCCCGAAGCCTCACGCACAGAGTTTCGACCCTGCGAAGTGACTACATTGAGCACTATCCTGTGGCCACGGTATGGCTCGAGGTCGAGCGGGACGGTGAAGTCGGTCTTGGACTTGGCCAGACGTGCGTATATCACGCCCACGGTCTGTCCGTCGGCGAGTATGTCGATGCGCGCGTCGTCGTTCGAGTCCTGGATGGGGAGCATCAGATAGCGTTCGGGGCCGTTGATCCTCACCATCGTGTTGTTGATGCCGAGATGGTTTATTTCGATGCCGTCGGATGCCAGGGCCGTCTGTGACCCCGCGGTGAGACAGCATGCCATGACCATTGATGCGGTAAGATATGTTTTCATGAATATATATTTAATGTCGGATTGTTAAGTCAGAAAAAGAGCAAACCTAAGTCACGGACTCTTCCGTGTGTCGTTCTTACCTTGGGACCCTTTGATAAATCAAAAAACCTAAATACTGTTTGTGACCTTAGTCAGTGTTTTTCTATGTCGATGCAAAGCTAATAATAATCGTAGAGGCGGCCATATAATTTATGTAGCATTCGCTATTATTTTTGTTTCATCGCCCAGAAATTGCAACCAAATGCTGTGAAATTCATAATATTCTTGTTAACTTTGCGGTGAATCATAACCTGACAGCCATGAAAACAATCCTCCGCGTGATATTTATCTGTCTGCTCACGGCCTTGTGTGCGTGCGGCGGGAAGGAGAGGATACGCATAGGCGTGTCGCAGTGCAGCGAAGACAATTGGCGGCAGAAGATGAACCTCGAGATGATGCTCGAGATGTCGTTTCACGGTGACGCGGACATCGAGATCCGCTCGGCCGACGACAGCAACTCGAAGCAGATAGATGATATAAGATATTTTGCCGACAACGGCTTCGACATCATCATAGCCGCACCCAACGAGGCGGCAGCTATCACGCCTGTCATAAAAGAAGTGTACGAACGCGGCATACCGGTGATTGTGTTCGACCGAGACATTGACGGCGACTATTACACGGCGTTCCAGGGAGCCGACAACGTCGGCATAGGGCGTCAGGCCGCCAAATATGCGCGACACATCGGCGGTGGAGATATTAAGGTGATAGAGCTTAAAGGAAGGCGCGGATCGACGCCGGCCGCCGACCGGCACCGCGGATTTGCCGAGGCCGTCGCGGCTGATCCGGGCATAGCGGTGGTGGCGTCGGAGTACTGCGACTGGAACCGCGATGACGCGGCCCGCGTGATGGATTCGCTACTGGATATATATAAGGATGTCGACCTGATCTATGCCCACAACGACAACATGGCCATAGCAGCTTCCGAAGTTGCGCGAAGGCGCGGCCTCAGACCGCATGTGATCGGCGTGGACGCCGCTCCGGCTATCGGGCTGCGTGCCGTGGCCGACACGGTCATCGACGCCACATTCCTCTATCCGACCGAAGGGCGGCGCATCATACAGACTGCCTTCAGGATCCTGGCCGGCGAGCCGTTTGACACCACTGCCATCATTCCGGCCCTGTCGCCTGTAGACCGATCGAACGCCGATATAATACTATTGCAGGACGAACAGATGCGTGAGGAAAGCGACCGCATGCTCTCGCTTAAGAATCAGGTCGACGAATACTGGGAGCGGCATTCGGCCCAGACCATGATGTTTTATCTGACCATCGTCGTCATCGTGCTGCTGATCGGAGTGCTTTTTCTGGTGTTGCGTTCATTCTGGCAGCACCGGCGGCACCGCCGCATACTTGAGGAAAAGAACCGTGTGCTCGAAAAGCAGCGCGACGTAGAGCGCGACCTCAACCGGCAGCTCAGCGAGGCAACGCAGTCGAAACTCGTTTTCTTTACCAATGTTTCACACGATCTGCGCACGCCTCTGTCGCTGATCATATCGCCGGTAGAGGAACTGCTCGGCGCGAGAAATCTTACGCCCGACCAGGAGGTCATGGTGCATATAGCCGCCAAAAACTGCAAGATACTCCAGCGCATGATCAACGAGATACTCGATTTCAGGCGTTATGAGAACGGAAAGCTCGAGCTGAACCGCTCGGAAGTGGATTTCGGAGCGCTCGTGGGTGAATGGAGCCGCTCGTTCATGCCGCTGGCCATGCGCCGCGACATCGATCTGCGCGTGTCCATCGACCACACCCCGAGTCCGGTGCTCGCCGTTGATGTGGATAAGATCGAGCGCGTATTCTTCAACCTGGTCAGCAATGCATTCCGCTATACACCTGCCAACGGCGTCGTCCACATCCATCTCCGTGTCGACGACGGGCGCCTTGTGCTGCAGGTCGACGATACAGGTTGCGGCATATCCGACGAGGACCTTCCAAGGATATTCGACCGCTTCTACCAGGTCGACAAGGTGCATCCCAAGGGTTCTGGCATAGGCCTGTCGCTGGCGAAAGCTTTCGTAGAGATGCACGGCGGCACGATAGCCGTGCAGAGCCGCGTAGGCAAAGGCACACGGTTCACGGTCATGCTTCCAGTCACTCATGTGGACCGGACAGCGCAGCCCGAAGCGGAATGCGCCCTTCAGGGTGCCGCTCCGGCCGAGCTGGTCGAGGAGCTTGCACCCGTTGAGGCTGCCGTGTCGGCCGATATGGTTGCCGACGACGACAGCCGCCCGCTGGTGCTCGTCATCGACGACAACGACGACATGCGGCTGCTGCTCGGAAAGACACTCGGGACGCATTACCGCATCATTTCGGCTGCCGACGGGCGTCTGGGCCTAAAACTGGCAGCCAGATATGTCCCCGATCTGATCGTCTGCGACGTGATGATGCCTGAAATGGACGGCTACGAATTCACCCGCAGAATCAAGGAAGAGATATCCACAAGCCATATACCGGTGCTGATGCTGACGGCGTGCTCGCTCGACAGCCAGCGTATCGAAGGCTATGAAAGCGGTGCCGACGGCTACATCTCGAAACCTTTCTCCACCGAAATGCTGGTGGCGCGGATCGAGGCGCTGCTGCTTAACCGCCGCCGTATCTTCGATCTCGGCCGGGCGGGTTCGCAGAGTGCAGAGTCTCCGGCCGTCTCTTCGGCTTCACCGGCTCCGACTGAGACGGCGGCAAGCGGCGCGGCCGATCTCGACAACGAATTCTTCAACCGGTTCTTACAGATTTTCAACGAGTCGATGGGCGATCCGGATCTGAGCGTCGACAACATCGCCTCGAAGCTGGGGCTGGGCCGCTCGCAGTTTTACCGCAAGATCAAGGCTCTCACCAATTACTCGCCGGTGGAGCTGATGCGGCGCCTTCGTCTGCGGCATGCCCGCACACTTCTGTCGACCACCGACCGCACAGTCGGCGAAATAGCCTACGAGACCGGTTTCTCAACACCCGCATACTTTACCAAATGTTATCGCGAGGCCTACGGCGAGACACCATCGGAGTTGCGCCGTCGCCTCGGTATAAAAGACTGACGCACATATGCCGATATACCATATTGACTCGATCGACGATCCCCGCGTGGCCGTGTTCGGCTCGCTGACGGAGGCGCAGCTGCGTTCGCGCCTGGATCCGTCGCAAGCCGTATTCATAGCGGAAAGCCCCAAGGTGATACGCGTGGCTCTGGGCGCCGGGTACCGTCCACTGTCGCTGCTATGCGAGGAACGGCATATCACAGGCGATGCCGCACAGATCATAGCCGGATGGCCCGAAATGCCTGTATATACAGGCGATCGCGCCACCCTCGCTTCGCTCACCGGGTATACGCTCACGCGCGGGGTACTCTGCGCATTCCGCCGGCCAGAGCCGCCGTTGCCCGAAGATGTCTGTCGCGGAGCATCGCGTGTAGTGGTGATCGACGCCGTAACCGACACGACCAACATCGGCGCCATTTTCCGCTCGGCAGCCGCTCTCGGCGCCGACGCCGTGCTGCTGACTCCGGATTCGTGCGATCCGCTCAACCGTCGCTCGGTACGTGTGTCGATGGGCACGGTCTTTCAGGTGCCGTGGACCTGGATCGGTACCGACGTGACCGCCGCCATGCATGCCCTCGGTTTCCGCACCGTGGCGCTGGCGCTTACCGACCGCTCGGTCGGTATCGACGATCCGCAGCTCAATGCCGAACCGCGGCTTGCCATGATCATGGGGACAGAGGGCGACGGACTCCCGGCCGCAGCCATCGCCTCGGCCGACTACACGGCACGCATCCCGATGCACCACGGCGTCGATTCGCTCAATGTGGCCGCAGCCACAGCCGTAGCCATCTACCAGCTCGTACAGCGTCGCTGAACCGCACATCCTGCGTCTATATCAAAAATCGTGCAATATTTTGAACAAATGTTGCACGATTGATTTTTTATAGCGTTTGCAACCTTTATTATAACCCTCAGAAGCACACATTGTATAAATTTGCGGCAGAAAATTTGAATAACCCTAATAACCACCATTCTAATCATGAAAAGAACAATCCTAAGTGCATTACTGCTGTTGCTGATGACAGTCGTGGCGCAGGCACAGAACATCACTGTGCACGGGAGCGTGTGGGGTTTGGCCGACGACGAGCCGCTGATCGGTGCGTCGGTCGTACCTGAAAACGCCCCGGGCCAAGGTGTCACTACCGACATTGACGGCAATTTTGTTATTTCTGTCCCCGCCGGTACTATGCTTACCGTTTCATATATCGGCTATGTGAAACAGACTTTGCCCGCGGCCGACAATATGCGTGTGGTCCTTAGCGAGGACGCACAGGCGCTTGACGAGGTCGTTGTCGTCGGTTACACTACTCAGCGCAAAGCAGATCTCACCGGCGCTGTTTCCGTGATGAATATGAAACAGCCTATTTCCGAGAACTCGGGCAGCATTATCAACTCGATGCAGGGGCGTCTGCCTGGTGTGTCGGTAACGACTGACGCCGCTCCCGGCGGGGGTGGTGCGATCCGTATTCGCGGTATGGCTTCGGTCAACGGTAATGATCCCCTCTATATCGTCGACGGAATTCCGACTGATGAGATAAAATCGCTCAATCCGGCTGACATCGAATCGATGCAGGTCCTTAAAGATGCCGCCTCGGCTTCGATTTATGGCTCGCGTGCCGCCAACGGTGTTATCATAGTCACCACCCGTCAGGGAAAGGGTGACCGCATGAATGTGTCGGTCAGCTACGCAGCATCGCTGCAGACAGTCGGCAAGCGCTATGATATGCTCAACGCACAACAATGGGGTGAAGCTTACTGGAAAGCCAATCTCAATTCGGGCCTGACTCCTTCACATATACTTTATGGTAATGGCGCCAACCCCGAGCTCGTGAAATTTATCGGCGGTAACGAAAACTTCCCGACCACCGACACAGACTGGCAGAAGGAAGTCTATCACGCGGCCTGGACCAATAATCTGACCGCCTCGATCAGTAATTCGAGTGACCGCGGATCGTTCCTGTTCTCGGCCAATTACATCAATCAGGACGGTATGATGCGTGAGACCTATTACCGTCGCTACTCGGCCCGCGTCAATTCGGTCTATAACTTCAACAAGTATGTTATGGTAGGTGAAAACCTGATGGTAGCCAACTGGAACGACCGTGGCTTCTCCACCAACGACGACCGTGGCATTCCTTACACTGCCATGCGCCAGCATCCCGCGCTTCCTGTGAGAGGTCTCGATGGAGACTGGGCGCGTCCGATGGATTTGATTTCATCTGATATCGCCAATCCCGTACAGCAACTCTACAATGGCCGCGACAACACCAATCAGTCGTGGCGCATTTTCGGTAACGCTTTCCTGGCAGTGACCCCGATCGACGGCCTGGTTCTGAAGACAAATCTTGGTATCGAACACGTGCAGTATCTCAACAAAAATCTCAACCGCAAGACAGTAGCGAGCGACATGAACTCTATGTCCCGCGAATACGGGCAGGGCGACACCTGGACGTGGACTAATACAGCCAACTATATCAAAACCTTCAACGACGTGCACAATCTCAATGTGCTGTTCGGTGTCGAGGCTATCAAGTATACTTTTGAGAATGTCGGCGCCGCGCGCACAGACTATGCTTTCGAGGATGACGATTACATGCATATCGACTCCGGAGAAGGCACTCAGACCAACAATGGCGGAAAGAGCCAGTGGTCGCTGTTCTCTGTATTCGGCAAGGTCGATTACAACTATGCCGACCGCTACCTTGCATCGTTCACACTGCGCCGCGACGCTTCCTCGCGTCTTGACAAGAACAACAATTCGGGCGTGTTCCCCGCCGCTTCTGTCGCCTGGCGTCCGACGCAGGAATCGTTCTTCCCTGAAAACAAGATACTCAATGATCTGAAACTGCGCGTAAGCTGGGGCCAAAACGGCAGCTCGGCAATTGGCAACCTCTACGCCTCGTACTCGACTTACCGCTACGACATGGGCAACGGCGCATATGACCTCAACGGTACCAACACCGGTCAGGTTCCTGGCATCATTGTAGCGGCATCGGGTAATCCTGATCTGAAGTGGGAGACTACTACGCAGACAAATATCGGTATTGACTTCGGTATGTTCAATGGCTCTCTTTCAGTATCTGCTGACTACTACATCAAGAAGACTCGCGATATGCTCACCATTCCGCCTGTACTCTCGGTGGCGGGTGAAAACGCTGCCATGTGGATGAACACCGGCGACATGGATAACCATGGCTTCGAAGTGACCGTCAACTATAACAGCCACCGCTACGGCGACTTCTGGTGGACCGGTAATTTCAATATCTCGGCCTACCGTAACAAACTCGTCAAACTCAACAATTTCGTCACGAGTGTCGGCGGTGACTACCGCCTGATGATCGATCAGCCGATGGGCGTCTACTACGGCTATGTATGTGACGGGATCTTCCAGACACCCGACCAGGTCAGCAATCACGCTATCCAGCAGGGTGCAGCCCCCGGCCGCCTAATATACCGCGACATTGACGGCAACGGCATCATCAACGAGGCCGACCGCTGCATCATCGGTGACCCGAACCCCGATTTCTCGCTCGGCTTGAATCTCGACTTCCACTACCGCGACCTCACCCTGAGTACATTCTTCACCGGCGATTTCGGTTTCGACATCTACAACACAACCAAGCGCCAGCTCTACTTCATGAGCAACGGTGGCGTCTCGACAAACCGCAGCGTCGACATCCTTAACGCCTGGACACCTACCAACACGGCCACAGATATTCCTGCCCTGGCCATGACCGACGATAACAACGAGACCCGCATGTCGACCTATTATGTTGAGGACGGCTCCTATTTCAAAATGAAGTACATCAAGCTCGCCTATGCTTTCCCTCAGAAGCTTCTCCGTCCGATCGGCGCAAGCAGTCTGAGTGTTTACGGCCAGCTTGAGAATGTATTCACCATCACGAAGTACAAGGGCCTCGATCCCGAGCTACCCCTCGGAGGCTATGGTGCGCGTGTCGACAACGGTCCTTATCCTCGTTCGCGTGTCATAACGCTCGGCCTAAATGTCAACTTCTAAAGTCACTCCCTTAATCAATATCACGGTAATGAAACTTTTCAATAAAATATTTATGCCCCTGGCCATGTGTGCAGCAGCTTTCGGCGCCGTTTCCTGCGACGATATGCTCGACATGAAGCCGCAGGGACAGTTCACCGATTCGCAGTTCGACGACGAATCTGTCGAAGGGCTCATGGCTGCTGCCTACGCCGGCCTGCAGTCGCACTTTTTCGGTAATAATGAGGCCTTTGCCGGCCCGATTACCAACTGGATTTTCGACGTACGCTCCGACGATGCCTACAAGGGGGGCGGAGGTGTGTCTATGGAAGCCAACATACACCAGCTTGAGATCGGCAACGTGCTAAGCGACAATGTGTCATGTCTGAACAAGTGGCAGAATAATTACTATGCCGTGTCGCGATGCAACAAAGCCATACGCGCTGTAAACAACGCGGAGAACGTAACAGATAAGGCCAACCTTATCGCACAGCTCAAGACCCTGCGCGCCTACTTCTATTTCGATCTGATCCGCATATTCGACCGAATACCTTACTTCACCGAGAGCGACAACCCCAATGAGGCCCGTTATGACCAGTACACACGCGACGAGATATTCGGTTTCATCAAGAAAGACCTTGCCGACGCTTATCTTGCGCTCCCTGAGTCACAGAGCCAGCCCGGCCGTTTTAACCGCTATGTTGCCGCAGCGTTGCATGCCAAAGTATCGGCTTTCACGTCATCGTGGAGCGAAGTGATTACTTATTCCGATTATGTCATCGGTTCCGGCAAATATCAGCTCTATAACAACTTCCTCGACATGTCCAAAGTCGAGTTCAACAACACGTACGAGTCGATCATGGCTATCCAGTTCTCGACAGCCAATAACAACGCAAACATCAACTGGTGCAATCTGCTCAATACCACATACAGCGACGGTAATCTCTTTGGTAACGGCGACGACTTCTTCCTGGCAAGTCAGAATCTTGTCAACGCTTACCGCACCGACGACAACGGTCTACCTTATCTCGACGGCTCGTACAACGACCGCAATGTCACCACTGATTTCGACGGCAACGTAGATCCGCGTCTCGACTTCACCGTCGGCCGTATCGGTATGCCTTTCCGCGGTCACACCTACACCATGGGATGGACCAGAGCTTACGACGTTTACGGCGAATACTCCGGTAAAAAGGGCCTCATCAGCCCGGAATCGCCCGATATGGTACAAGGTTTTCCATGGGGTGCCTCGCCACTTAATTTCTGTCTGATCCGCTATGCCGACATCGTTCTGCTCAAGGCTGAGGCTCTGATCGAGCTCAACAGTGACCTCGCAGCCGCCCGCGAGCTGATCAACAGTGTCCGTCGCAAGGCTGCCCGCTCGGTCGACGCCGCCTACACCCCCGTAGACTGCAACCCGATGATTGCCTCGTATTATGTGGCCGAATATCCTTCAGATGGCTGGACACAGGATTATGCCCGTCGCGCAGTCCGCATGGAACGTCGCCTCGAACTTGCTATGGAGGGTAACCGATGGTTCGACCTCGTCCGCTGGGGCAACGTTGTCGAGACCATGAATGCCTACTATGCTTCCGAATCGAAACTCCGTCCCTACTATAAGGATGCCGATCTTACCATAAGCGAAGTATTTTTCCCGATTCCGCTGAGCGAGGTGGAAAATTCCGGCGGTCTGTACGAATAATACTTTTTTACCCTTATCATTTTAAATCGTCAAAATAATGAAATTCTTTAAGACAACAACTCTGTCGCTTATGGCTGCCGGTGCACTTGTGCTCGCAACCGCTTGCAGTGACGTCACATATCCCGATACTCCTTCGGGCCCTGCTGTCGAGAACCTTCAGTATAAGGTAGAAGGGAAGTCGGTAACACTCAGTTGGACGCTTCCTTCCGGAGCTGTCGCTTCCGAGATCATCCGCAACAATACTTTGGTTACGACCCTTCCGGCGGCAGAGACCTCATATACTGTCAGCCGTGAAATAGCAGGAAGCGAGATTTCCTATACCGTCAAGGCCGTTTATGATGGAGACATAGTATCGGCTGGTCAGACTGTGCGGTTTACGATAGAGTCCGTACCTGCCAAGGTAGCATTGCTAATTCCCTGTGACAACGTGGATGACCTTACCGATGACGATGAGATTGCAGCTGCCGAGTGGTTCCGTACGACCTATGCAACCAATGGCGATATTCTTACTCCGGAAGATATACTGACACTTTCGCCCGACGATTACTCTGTCGTGTGGATCAACATCGACCGTGTGGGGCTGCAGCCCGGCTGGCAGAACCTGCCCGAAACTCTTGTAAGCGATGAGGCGGTCGACGCAATGTCCAGATATGCGGCCGAAGGCGGCAATCTGTTCCTGACTAAATTCGCTACGCAGCTTACGGTGCCCTATGAGATTATCGAGGCTCGTTATGCTCCCGGAATTTTCGGATCGGGTTCGGGTGGTTCCGGCACAGACAACTGGTGTGTCAATGCGCAGATAGGCTATATGAACCATGAGTCGAATCCATCGCAGTTCTACGACCACCGTGCCGATGCCATCTACAAGGGAATGGTCACGCTACCGGATTATGGCCATGAGACGTTCGCTCTCGAGGGGCCGGGCTGGCGTGAGGATCATAACTGTATGTGGGATCTGAACTCCTATGGTTTCGACGGCAATCCCAATACCGTAGTGAACTTCGAGAAGGCAACCAACAGCGTCGTGCTCGGCACATGGGCACATGTGGTTGACTATGCCGTAGCCGGTATCGTGCAGTTCCTCCCGACGGCCAACAGAGCCGGCCAGTGCATCGCCATAGGACTGTCGGCATACGAATTCGCCCAGAACGGCGGCAATCCTTTCCAGGATAACGTTAACCGTCTTACGGAAAATTGTATTTCAGTTCTGAACCAATAACATTCAAGTCTGTAGGGTTTCGGAAGTCGTTTTTCCGGCTTCCGAAACCATTCTCAAAAAAGTCAACCTAATAAACAATTAACAACCATTATGAAAAAATCATTACTCGCAACATTTGCAGCCGCAGCACTGTTCGCTTCGTCGTCTGCAGCACAGTCGCACCCGGCCATGCTGATCGGCTACAGCAGCCTGGATGCCATAGACAACTTTCAGGAGAAGGCTGCCGCAGATTTCTTCGTCAAGGAGAATCCCAATGGAGTGATACTCACCCCCTCTGACGCAGGCAGGATAAATACCGGCGATATATCGTATATATGGATTCACATTGACCGCCTGAACATCGGCAAAGGCAATCTTCCCGAGGCCTTTACTTCTCCCGAAATGATCAGTGCTCTGACACGTTTCCATGAGGATGGCGGAAGCCTTCTGCTCACAAAGCAGGCCACGCAGCTTCTGAGCAGCATCGGTCGTATAGACGCCAAATTCGATCCCAATATCTACGGCGACGGCGATGGTGGCCAGGGTACGGATGTCTGGACTATTCAGCCGCAGGTCGGCTTCTGGTTCGCACGGGAGGACCGCATGGAGGCTGAGGATTACAACCCCGATGCATGCTACGACCACCGCGGACATCCGATCTATAAGAACCTGCGGGTATATCCCTGGGCCGACGGTGCTGTGTCATGGGATACTTATCCTATGGAAGGTACAGGCGACGGCACCGAAATGCACCGTGAGGACCACAACTGCATGTGGGATCTGAATGCCCTTTCATACAGTGTCGACGGAGCAAATACTGTGGTTAAATTTGAAACGGAGGCCAATTGCGTCGTTCTCGGCCAATGGGGACATGTTCAGGACTATGCCGTAGCCGGTATCGTTGAATTTCTCCCTACAGCGTCGGCCGCACGTTCAGCATCCGCCAAGGGCACTGTTATAGCCAACGGTCTTGCCGCCTGCGAATGGTCGCCACGCAGCGGAGTCAACGCATATCATGACAATCTCGAGCAGCTTACCCGCAATTGTTTCTCTTATCTTGACTCGAAATCGATCAGTGGTGTGGCCGATGTCGATGTTACCGACAGCGAAGCATCTGTTGAATATTACAACCTGCAGGGCGTACTTGTACATGGCGAGCTTACTCCCGGATTCTACATTCGCCGTCAGGGCAAAGAAGTTTCCAAGGTCGCTGTGCGTTAAGTGTCATCGCACACCCTTTTATCCAGATATATATGCCTAAAGTTGATTATATAATCCGATAGGTCGTTAGATCTGATTCCCCGGGGATTTTTACTTCGGGGAATTTTTGCTATCTTTGACTTTCGCAAACAACCATGAAATTATTATGAATATTTTCAAACCTCTTATCGCACTGATAGCCGCATCAGCGGCTACATTAGGAGCCGATGCAGCTTTGGTGGCACATTTCAACATGGATGTGCGTTCGGGGCAGGTCGTCGAGACTGTTGGTGGTGAGCGCTTTGGCGTTCTCGGCAATTTCGCGCCCGAAAACTTACCTGGTGCAGTCGGCAGCGCTCTGCGTTTCGACGGGTATACCTCCTGGATAGATGCGCGCATCGGTCAGGTGATACCGGCCGGCACAAAAACGATGACCGTGTCTGTATGGGCGGCCATCGAGTCGTATCCCATAATTAAGATCGATACCGCTACCGATGAAATGACAGCCATCGTCCAATGTATCGACGATGCAGCAAAGACGGGCTTCGGTTTTTACGTGGGGTTCGACGGAAAATGGTCATTCCGTGCGTATGTTTCCGGATGGCCTGTCGAAATCAAGATCGACACGCCTCTGCCGACCTGGCAGTGGAACAATCTGGTCGCTGTCGTCGACTGCGAGGCACGCTCGCTGAAACTATATAACAACGGTGTGGAAGTCGGATCGACACGTGCTAACGGAAGCTTGTCGCTCGGTCCGTCGGCTATGACAATCGGCCGCGGTACACTCCTCAACTATAGCGGTCCTTTTCTTCTTACGTCGTTCAACGGACTTATCGACGATATTTCCGTATGGGATGAGGCAAAGGACCAGAGTGAGATCGCCTCGTGGCGTCCGGAAAATGATCCTGACCTGATAGTGCCTGCCTCACGGTTCGCCGGCCAGATATTGCGCCCGAAATTTCATGGCATGCCTGCGGCGAACTGGACAAACGAATGCCACGGCATGACATACAGCAACGGTAAATTTCATCTTTTCTTTCAGAAAAACGGCGATGGTCCGTACATGGCACGTCTGCATTGGGGCCATCTCACTAGTGAGAACCTTTACGACTGGCAGGAGGAGCGGATAGCCATTGCTCCCGGTGCGTCATATGATATCAAGGGCTGCTGGAGTGGGTGTGTATTTACAGACCAGCAGATCACTGGCTCTCGTCCAGGTATCATTTATACGGGTGTAGACTATGGTCACGCCTCCATTGATTATGCCTCGCCCACTTCGGCCTCGCTGCTCGAGTGGACCAAGTCGTCATCTAATCCCATCATTTCGGGTCGTCCCGCCGGGCTGGGCGATGACTTCCGCGATCCATATTTCTTCCGCCACGGCGACAATGCCTACATCATAGTAGGATCTTCTAAGAACGGCGTGGGTACCACAACCCTTCACCGATATAATGCCTCAAATCGCACGTGGAGCAATGACGGCGACATCTTCTTCTCCGGAGCTTCGGCCTCTCAGGCCGGTACGTTTTGGGAAATGCCCAATGTAACACCTATGGCCGATGGGCGGTGGCTGTTCACTGCTACGCCGATCGGCACATCGGTTGGTGTGCGCACCCTCTATTGGACAGGTTCGATAGCTGATAATGGACATTTTGTCCCGGCGTCGAATTTCAGTTCACCGCGTTCTGTCGAGCTGAACTCACGCGATGGCTTCGGATTGCTTTCTCCAACGGTTTACATTCATGAAGGCAAGACAATCGCTCTCGGAATCGTGCCTGACAAACTACCAGCTGAGGAGAATTGGAAACTTGGCTGGGCTCATTGCTATTCGTTGCCCCGCGAATGGAGTCTCGACGAAAACGGGCTGCTTGTCCAAAAACCGTATGAAGGGCTCAGGGGACTGCGTACGGCTACTTCGTTTAACCTCAGTGATTTTGACTTGAGCGGATCCATTGATATGAGACCTGTCAACGGTCGTCAAATAGAAATACTGGCGCGTTTCGAGTTGGGTTCTTCGCCGTTTGGCTTCCGATTTTTTAAGAACGCAAACGGTTCAGCCACCGCAACGTATACACCATCTACCGGTCAGCTGGTCTTCGATTTCAATGGTCTGAATCATATTTCGAACGACAATGGGGTATATAACGGGGTTTATAGCCTCTCACTGCCCGAATTCCTCCGTGCGGGCCAGGAGCTTAAACTCAATATTTTTATTGATCATTCTATCATTGACGTATTTATAAATGATCGGTGGGCTTCGTCTATACGTGTATTCCCTACAGATGCCGATGCTGACGGAGTTGAGGCCTTCGCCGACAGTTCCGTTAAAGTCATTGAACTTAGTGCATGGAATCTTGATCCGAAAAATGGTCAGGGCGGAGTAGGTGATGCCATCACCGACCCTGCTGATGCTGACGGCCCAGTCGATATCTATACTCCTGCAGGAGTTCTGGTTAGCACTAACATTACTGTCGAGGAGGCTATGAATGTGCTCCCCGCGGGCATTTATATTGCCGCAGGCAAGAAGTTTGTCGTGAAATAAGGCTCTCGGACTGACCGTTTGATCATCCCCCGCAGTGTGCTTTAAGCGACCTGCGGGGGATGACTGTTTTTAAGGGTAACTGTCCCGAAGTCGTCGGCTTATGCTTTTCCAGCCTGATTACGGTGCAGGCGGCTCGCCTGCTTTTCAGGGTGGTGTATAGGTCAGCGGGCCGGATCGCTGTTGCGACCGGCCCGCTGTATGGGTATCTGTTGGATTGTCGATTATTTGAGGGCGTCCTTGACGGCGTCGTTGGGAACCATCTCTTCCTTGAAGACGTAGGCTCCGGTCTTGGGCGACTTCACCATCTTGATGACTTTGGAGTAGGTGCGGCCTTCGCCCTTCTGCAGTGATGCTACGGTTTTCTTTGCCATATCTCAGAGATTGATTATTTGATTTCTTTGTGGACTGTTACTTTCTTAAGAATCGGATTGTACTTCTTAAGTTCGAGACGCTCCGTGGTATTCTTGCGGTTTTTGGTCGTGATGTAACGCGACGTGCCGGGCATACCGCTTGCCTTATGTTCGGTGCATTCCAGGATTACCTGCACACGATTGCCTTTAGCTTTCTTTGCCATGGTTGGTTAGAATTCTAAATATTTAATATCGTTTTCTTTAAATAACCCCTTATCAATCGCCTGCTTGATAGCGGTATTGAGGCCGAGCTTATTGATGGTGCGAAGTCCGGCGGCCGAGATGGTCAGTACGATCCACGCGTCGCGTTCAACCCAGTAGAATTTCTTGTTGAACAGGTTGACATTGAATTTGCGCTTGGTGCGACGCTTTGAGTGAGATACGTTGTTGCCCACCATCGCTTTTTTGCCTGTGATTTGACAAATCTTTGACATGGCTTTTGTTACGGTTTATCTTTTTAATTCAATTAGTTAGTCGGTGGCACCTATCGCAGGTCTCATATCGCCCGTCGGCGCATCTTTCCGCCGGGCTTTCAAGGATGAGCCACAAATCGAGTGCAAAGTAACGATTTTTTTTTCATTCGGACAAATTATCCGGCACTTATTTTCAGCGTTTTCTAAATTTTATTGTCATTTTTTTTTCGCCGGTGGTAGCTGAAACAGCGGAGCCGCACTGCTTGCGGCGGTACGGCTCCGTTATAATTATGTGTTGTGTGTTCAGCGTGCGATTAGCATGCGCGATGTACCGTCGGCTGTTATGAGGTATGTCCCTGCGGCAGGGAGTGTGAGTGTATCGGCATCCGAAGCCGATGCCACGAGCATGCCTGTCACGGTGTATGCCTTCACGGATGCTGCCGCGCGGCTCAGGATTACCTGCAGTCCGCTGACACGGATGTCGGTGTCGGCGTCGGCTGCTATGTCGGCCACACCGCCGGTGTTGTCGCGGACGGTGTAGCATGCCAGTCCGTTGCCGGGGGAGTACATGTAGAGGCGTACTGTGTTGTTGTCGATTGCCACGGCCTCGACTGGCACAGAGTTCACGGCATTGTCCATGGTGCCCATCGGTGTGCGGGGAAGAGTGCAGAGGTGAGCCATCGAAGAATAGTTGTGCGCGCTGTTCTGGCCGAGTGCGGCGATCGCCATTGTGCTGCCGGTTGCGGCGGCGCCGGTGTTGTAAGCCACGTAGTCGTAGCCGTTGAGGTTGAACAGGGTCATGCCGTTGTCGGTGTTGACGGCCGAAGCGGGAGTAGCGGCGAGCCTGGTCACGAGCTTTCCGGTGGTGAAGTCGTAGAGCGACGCGGTACCGTTGGCGTGGTCGACGTAGCATCGTGTCTCGTCGACGGGAAGCAGGCGCGGGCCTGTTCCGAAGTTGGCTGTGGATCCGCTGAACTCCTTGGTGACGTTGCTGTCGGTGAGAGTTGCCTCGCCGTCAACGACTTTCCAGCGCAGCAACACGTTGCGCGAGCTGATCACGGCGAAGATATAGAACTCGCCGGAAGTTACGTCGCCGTAGATCGCGGCATAGTCGACCGTGCGGTGTGTCGGGCCGGAACCCTTGGCCTGTGCGACCTCGGTGAGCTCTCCGGTGGCCATGTTGACGAGGCTGACCGTCAGGGGGCGCATCGCTACTGATCCGGTCTGGTTGATGACGCACAGATGTCCGCGGCTGTCGAACACTACCTGGTTGCATGGCAGGATGGATACCTGCTCCGAGGCGCCTGTGAGGGTGATGTCGCGCACGTGCTCTCCGGTAGCGGCGTTGTACTGTCGCAGGGAGATGTCCGCGTCAGCCTTGTCGGCCGACCGTTCGGTGATGTATACGAAGTCCCTGTTTGCGGCCATCGAGCGGTGCCGGGAGCCGTCGCCTTCGAATGCGATGGCCGAGGCTCCGGAAGATGTTGAGCGGTACCAGGTGCTCTCGACATCGATTCCGGCGAGGCGTTCTGAGTAACCGGCGTCGGTTGTCACGGCGTAGCCCTGTTCGGTGGTGCCCACGGGCGGTTCGCCGACCTCGAAGCCGACTTTGTCTGATTCGATGGATAGGAACCGGCGTCCGTGTGCGAAAATTCGGCATTCGAATTCACCCGAACCGATTACGGCTGTATTGACCTTGAGCGACGTTTCGGGAGCAGACACATAGGCGCCGTAGACGGGATTTTCGAAGTCGTCGGGGCGGGCGATCTCCACGTAGTAGCGTTCAGCATATTTTACGGGATTCCAGCCGACGGTCACATCCGAGCCGTCGATGTGATCACCGGAAACGGGTGAGGTGATCGCCGGTTTGTCGCCCTGTGTGCGGGTGGGGCATACGAAGCGTGCGGCGTCAGTGTAGCTGTAGAGTTTGCCGGGCTGGCACACAGCCACGCGCCAGTAGAGAGTCTGGCCGTCGCGTGTGTCGCTCAGGTCGACGGTTACTTTCGTGTCGGTGATGTCGGTGAAGTTGTGGCGCAGGTTTTTGAAATCCTGGGTGTCGGAGGTCTCGACGATATACTCGGCACCGGCGACGGGCGACCATGACAGTTCGGTATCCCAGTCGGCAATGGCGTTGTCGGCGGGTGAGAGCAGGGTGGTGGTCTGCGCCCGTTCGTCGGAGTAGTTGATTGTTGCCGGAGCGTATTCGAACCCGTATCCGTCGTATGCGCACACTGCGTACCAGTGGCGCTTGCACAGTTCGTCGCTCAGGGTGTATGAGGTGTCGTATGACACGTCGACGAGATATCTGCCGTCGATACCGTCGCCGTCGGCGCTCCTGGCCTCCTCGAGCGATGTGCTCAGCGGAATGGCATATACGGTATAGCGCATGATGGTGTTCTCGCGGGGCTTGGCTACGGCATCCCAGCTGATTGTATGGCCGTCGAACCTGCCTCCGGAGGGTGCTGAGTATGTGTCATGCTCTTTCCAGTCGAGCGTCGGGATAAGGGACGGCCGCTGATATACCTTGTCCTCAAGCCAGTCGCCCAGGCCCATTGCGCTCGGGCCGTCGAAGTGCGCGGCGCTGAAGTAGACCTGCCCGGAAGTCTTAGGGGCAAGGTCGCGTCCGATTTCGACCTGTGCTACAAATTCGCTCCAGCCACCCTCGGCGCAGTTGCCGCCGAAGAGTTCCTCGCTCACGCGGTACGAGGCCATGGATATGTAGTTGTGGCGTCCGAAATGGTCGGCCACATACTGCCACCACTCGGCGATGGGAGTGAATGGCGAGGACGTACCTTTGCGCGGCCAGTAGATCTGGGGCGAGATGAAGTCGATGGTACCTTCGTGGAGCCAGGCCAGCGGATCGGCATAGATGTCGTCGTACTGCCAGTCCAGACCTGCAGTCGGTGGCTTCACTCCATGCTGTGCCGATGACTTGCCGGCAGTGCCGGCCGGTCCGATGCCGTAGCGCATGTCGGGGCGGTCGCGCTGGATCATTTCATAGATTGCGGCCACAACCTCGTTGACATTGCAGCGGCGCCAGTCGGCGATCGATATGTCTGACTCTAATTCGGCCTTTGCAGCGGTCCAAAGCTGATAATCGCCTGCCGACGGGCCTTCGGTCAGCGGGTCTCCAGGGTAGAAGTAGTCGTCGAAGATCACGCCGTCTATGGCATAGTTGGTGTAGACTTCGCGGATCACATCGTAGCAGTGCTGCCGGGCTTCGGGGAGAGCGGGATTGAATATGGTCCAGTTGCCCGACTTGAGTTCCCAGCCTTTTTCGCGCCATTCCTGGTCAAAGGGAGTGTTGTAAACCGTCCCTTCCTTGTTGATTCGGAAAGGATTGATCCAGGCATAGATCTCCAGGCCGCGCTTGTGGCATTCCTCGACGGCAAAGGCCAGCGGATCCCATCCGGGGTCTACGCCGCGTGTGCCTGAGACAGAAGCGCTCCATGGCTCAAGCGACGAGCGGTAGAGTGCGTCGGCCAGCGGGCGCACCTGCAGGCAGATGTTGTTGAAGCCGTGACGTTTGAAATTTTCGATGTATTCGATAAAGGCTTCCTTGGATTTGGCCTCGTCACCGATATAGTCTTTGTGAGGCCAGTCAATGCCCATTGCTGCCATCCATATCGAGCGGAATTCCCGTTTCGGAGGATCGGCTGCCGGGGCGGCGAGTGTCGCGAGCAGGAGAGCCGCTGCGGCAATTTTTCTGAGTTTCATGGTTAAGTTGATTTAAAGGTTTTATTTAGAGTATTTTATTCCGCAAAGATACGAAACTTTAGCATTAAGTCAATATAAAAGTGCTATTTTAACTGAAATTTTTGTATAATATTGAATATAAAGTGTGTTTAGGCCGTAATTTTACTGACAAAAAGATGAATTTCAGCGCAGTCACCATAAAAAAGTCGCTCCGGCAATCAATCCGGAACGACTCTTCAGAATATAGTGTGGAGTATGTTTCAGCGTGCGATTAGCATGCGCGATGTACCGTCGGCTGTTACGAGGTATGTCCCTGCGGCAGGCAGCGTGAGTGTGTCGGCATCCGAAGCCGATGCCACGAGCATGCCTGTCACGGTGTATGCCTTCACGG
>OLSQ01000455.1_pt1 | contig 40075 bp, 27 predicted proteins | sample 1672561 | NCBI WGS metagenome assembly OLSQ01 (sample SAMEA3136699, study PRJEB25190) | human gut metagenome | biome: human gut; feature: human-associated habitat; material: faeces | place: Austria | collected 2013
CGATGATGGTACCCTTCAGGTTGACACGGGTGCTTACAGGATACTTGCTCAACTCGGCACGAACTGCGTCGATACCCTTGTCGAGGTCGATCTCGATACCCTTTGTACCCTCACCTGGGTTGCGGAGCTCCTCAGGAATCAGCTCTGTTGGGTTCTCGTCCATCTTCTCCAACCAGATACCGTCCTTGTTGATCTTAGCCTTGATGTTACGGTCGGCAGAGCAGCTTACACCCATACCGATAGGGCAGCTTGCACCGTGGCGAGGCAAACGGATGACACGGATATCGTGAGCGAGATACTTACCACCAAACTGTGCACCCAAGCCAATCTTGTGAGCCTCTTCGAGAAGCTTGTTCTCCAAGTCGATGTCACGGAAGGCACGACCGGTCTCATCACCTGTAGTAGGCAACTCGTCGTAGTACTTGATAGAAGCCAACTTCACGGTAAGGAGGTTCTTCTCAGCAGAAGTACCACCGATAACGAAGGCGATATGGTAAGGAGGACATGCAGCTGTACCCAGACTCTTCATCTTCTCTACGAGGAATGGGAGGAGAGTGCCCTCGTTCTGGATAGTAGCCTTGGTCATAGGGTAGAAGTAGGTCTTGTTGGCAGAGCCACCACCCTTGGCAACCATTACGAAGCGATACTCGTCGCCCTCTGTAGCCTCGATATCAATCTGAGCAGGCAGGTTGCAACGGGTGTTCACCTCATCATACATATTGAGAGGAGCGTTCTGAGAATAGCGGAGGTTGTCCTGTGTGTAGGTGTTGTAAACACCCAGGCTCAGTGCCTCTTCGTCCTCGAAGTCGGTCCATACGCGCTGACCCTTCTCACCGTGGATGATAGCAGTACCTGTATCCTGGCAGAATGGGAGAATGCCCTTAACGGCAGTCTCTGCATTGCGGAGGAACTGGAGTGCTACGTACTTGTCGTTCTCTGAAGCCTCTGGGTCGCTGAGGATCTTAGCCACCTGGAGGTTGTGCTCACGACGGAGCATGAACTCTACGTCGTGGAAACCCTGCTGTGCCAGCAAAGTAAGAGCTTCCTTGGAAACCTTGAGGATAGTCTTACCCTCGAACTCTGCTGTGCTTACGCCTTCCTTAGAGATAAGGCGATACTCTGTCTTGTCCTCTCCAATCTGGAACATTGGAGCATACTTAAAATCTGGAGTTTTTGCCATAATGTTTTTTTGTTATTTTAAACTGTTGAAATATTCAATATATTCTTTTTCCTATTTAATAGCCGAAGATTTCCTCTTGAGAGAGACGCTTGATTGGCGCAATCTTCTCCAGGCTCTTCATATCGAGATTCTTCTCATCACCGAGGATCACCATGCGATATGGCTTGCCTACGATATTCTGCTTCTCGAAGTTCGTGATGTCCTGGAGAGTCAGAGAAGGGAGCTGCTCGTAGTAGAGCTTGGTTACATCATAGTCGATACCCATCAGCTGGGCATTGAAGTAGGCGTTGATGACGCCAGCCTTGGTAACGCGACGGCTCTGGATAGACTTCATCAGATTCTGCTTGGCAAGATTGAAGGAAGCCTCGTTTTGAGGGAGATTGTCGGTAATCTCATCGAAGACGTGGATGCAGTCCATCATCTTGTCATTCTGGGTGATGATGTGACGCATGAAGTAATCCTTCTCGTCCTTGCGAACTGGAGTGTAGTAGGCTGCACCGGCATTGTAAGCCAGACCGCGGGTCTCACGAAGCTCCTGGAAGACGATGGTATTCATGCCGCCACCATAATACTCATTGAAGAGAGAAATCAGGGCACCGTCCTTCACATTGCTCTTCTTTCCGGTGTTCTGGTAAGAACGCAGATAGATGTTCTTGGCATCGTAAGGAGCGATATAAATCTCGTTCTGCTTGATTTCTTCCATCTTGTACTCCTTGCCCTCAGGAACGGCAGCAAGCTTCTTGGCTGTCTTGTGCTCCTTGGCGAGCAGGGCGTTGAGCTGCTTCTCGCTGTAAGGACCGTAGTAAGCCACGGTATGCTCGATGTTGTTCAGTCCACCCAGAAGATTGACGAGCTTCTGAGGATCCATCTTGCGCAGGTCGGCGGTCTTGATGGCGTTGCGGGTTGGGTTGTAGGCACCGTAGGTGCTGTAGTCCCAGAGATAGCTGAAGTTTGACATCTGGTTGGTCTTGGCATCCTGCTGTTGCTTCTCGATGAGGTCGATGAACTGGTTCCATGAGGTCTTGTCTGCCTTGGCATGGTGCAGGATTTCCTCCGTCAGCCGGAGAGCTACAGGAAGGTTCTCGTTCAGACCGTTGAGGCTGATCTGCAGGGTCTTGGAACTCTGGGCGATGCTGAAGTTGCAAGCCAGCTTGTAGAAAGCCTGCTTGATGGCAGAAACGCTCTTCTTGTCGGTTCCGATATAGTCGAGATACTGGGCTGCATAGCTGTAGCGGATATCATCCTCATCGCCGAACTCGTAGCGGAATACGAGGTTGAAGAGGTCGTCCTGGGTGTTCTGCTTGTAGACGAGAGGCAGCTTCCTGCTGGTCTTGCCTACGGTAAGATCCTTCTTGAAATCGAGGAACTGAGGCTGGATTTCAGGCACCTGGGCGTTCTTGATTTCCTTGACGAATGCACTCTCATACTCGCGGTTTGCCGGAATAGGAGTGATGGCAGGCTTCTCAATCTTCTTCAAGGTTGTATCCTCGCCCATGCGCTTGTAGACGCAGATGAAGTTGTCATCGCGCAGGTATTTGTTGGCGAAATCCACGATGTCCTGCTTGGTCAGCTTGCTCTGACGTTCCAGCTTGCCGGCTACGTCTTCCCATTTCTCATCGTTGATGAAGGCATCTACCATGATGCTGGCACGGTTGTCGTTGCTGTCGAGACCTCTGTAGAAGTTCAGCTTCTTGTTGGCGATGACCGAAGGCAGGAGGTCGTTGTCGAACTCTCCACGGCGCAGCTTCGCCATCTCCTGGAGCATGAGGCTGCGTACCTCTTCCAGCTTCTGACCCTTGTTAGGATTACCGGCAAGGATGAAGGCAGAATAGTCGTGCAGACCGTAGACGAAGGCTCCGGCAGAAGCCAGCTTCATCTGCTGCTCCAGGTCAACCTCCATCAGTCCAGCCTTACCGTTGGAAAGCATGTCTTCGATGACATCGAGGATATCGCTCTCCTTGTCGTTGGCGCCCTTGAATTTCCATGCGAGCATCACGTTCTCAGCCTCCTTGCCCACTACGGCAGTATCCTTGACGGCAGTAATATCCGGCTGCAGGCTGAACTCAGGACGGGTGAGGTTGTCGCTCTTCTTCCATGAACCGAAGTATTTGTCGATGATGGCAATGGTCTGGTCTGGGTCGAAATCACCTGCCAGACAGATAGCCACATTGTTAGGTACATAGTAGCGGTGGAAGTAGTTCTGGATGTTGATGATGCTAGGGTTCTTGAGGTGTTCCTGCTCACCGATGGTGGTCTGGGTACCGTAAGGATGGGTAGGGGTGAGAAGCTTCCAGAGGGCAGCAAACTCCTTGTCGTTGTCGCTAGCCATAGAGATGTTCTTCTCCTCGTATACAGCCTCCAGTTCGGTATGGAAACCGCGGATCACCATGTTCTGGAATCGGTCGCTCTGTACCTTTGCCCAGTTCTCAATCTCGTTGTTCGGGATGTTCTCCACATAGCAGGTCACATCGTTGGAAGTATAGGCGTTGGTGCCCTGGCTTCCGATGCTCGACATCAGCTTGTCGTACTCGTTCGGGATGTTGTATTTGGCAGCCAGCTGCGAAACCGAATCGATTTCGTGGTAAGCCTGCTTGCGCTGTGCAGGATCGGTCAGCTTGCGGTAGCTCTCATATCGGCGGGTGATTTCGTCGAGATAAGGCTTCTCCTTGGCGTGGTCGATGGTGCCGAACTTCTGGGTTCCCTTGAACATCAGGTGCTCCAGATAGTGGGCAAGACCGGTTGTCTCGGCAGGGTCGTTTCTGGAACCTGTCTTGACGGCGATATTAGCCTGCAGACGAGGCTTTTCCTTGTTAACTGACATATACACCGTCAGACCGTTGTCGAGGGTGTAGATGCGGGTTTTCATGGCATCACCTGGTACGGTGGTGTAATGATAATCCTTAGCTGTGGCGCTGATGCTGCCCATCAGGACAGCTGCCAGCAAAACATGCTTAATCTTCATTTCTAATTATAAATTGTTAATTCTTCATTATGAATTAATTCTCGTAATCCACTTCCTGGTCCAGACTGTTGACGAAGTTTCTGTAAACCTCTTCCTCCACATCGCCCATGGCATACTCCTTCTCGGCATCCTTCTTGATTTCCGCAATCCAGGAGCGGCGTGCCTTGATGTAGTCCTCGTGGATGCGGTTGGCATCCTCCAGGGTAATCTCGGAGATGTGGTAGTAGTCGCAGATCATCTTGTAGGTCCATGCCCACTGATATTCGCGATAGTTGGCATCAATCTCCTCGAAGCGGCTGATGAGCTCCTGGATGGTTTCTATGGTGCCATCCTTCAGGTCGGCGATGATGCGGTCTTCCTCGCTTACCGGCAGGAGGAGTCCTGAGAGGTCATCCCAGTCGCCCACGCCTGTCTGGGTAGATGGAGGGGTGATGGCAGGATCCCGTTTCAGCACTCGCTTCAGCACGGCACCCATATAGATTCTCAGGGCGATGTCGTAGTACTTGATGCCCTTGTGGAGTGATGTGGCTGGGATGATGTACTCGTGATAGAGATACTGCGATACGTTGTCGCCCGTTACCTCGCGGAGACTCTCCAGGATCTTCTTGCCCTTCAGAATTTCGCCCACGGAGAAAGGAGAGAGCCAGTCGAAGTTGACAATGCTCTTGCGGTTTTCGGGAGCACGGAGGTCGCGCTTAGGCCATTTCTTGATGTCGCGGTACAGACCCACGGTGGTGATGTTTCTGCCTGGGATGAGGAACATCTTGTCGCCATCGGCTATCAGATAGGCGAATGGCAGGTTGCGGGTGTTAGGGTGGTGCATCAGCTTGCCGAAGCATACTGAGAACGAACCCAGGGTGGCTGGCATCAGCAGGTAGGCACCGCTGGCTGTCTTCGAACCGCGCTCCAGGATGCCCCAGTGCATAGGACCCATCTTGTAGGCATGGTTGCTGAAGTTGGTGGCTGAACCGGCATTATAGAATGAGAACATTCCGCCGATAAGCAGACTGCTCTTGTGATGCGATGCTGTGAATGGACCACAGAAGGCGGCGCATGCCTCACCGTTGCTCATATAGCTGTTGGCAAAGAATACGGAGGCTGAGGCTGTGAAACCGTTGCTCAGCTGGCAGGCTTCGCCTACGAAGCAGTCCTGTATCTTCACGCTGTTGATGACGCTGGAACCCTCGGCGATGATGGAGTTCTCGATGATGACTCCCGTGCCGACATATACGTTGCCGTGAACCGAACCGAGCAGCGTACAGTCGCTGAGTCGTGAGGCACCGTTTACTTCGCAGAGGTCGTTGATTACGCAGTTGGTAATCTCCTTGGTGTTCACAATCTTCACGTTGCTGCCAATCTGTCCTCTTTCCGGCGCCTTGTTCTCGATGTCGGTCTTGATGAGCTGTCGGATGTTCTCCTTCAGTTCCTTGTCGGAGAAATGCTTCACCATGAAGGCAGCCAGCTGACTGTTGAGGTCGGAGAAGAGAATCACGTTTCCTTCGCCCACCTCGTTGAGCACGCTCACCAGGTTACCCTCGCCGAAGGTAGCGCCCTCGGTGGTTTCCATCGTAGAGATGTTGGAGATGTAGCAGTCATCACCAATGGTGTAGTTGTTGATGAAGTTGCCCACGTTCTCGATGAGACAGTCGTCTCCGATGGTTACGTTTCTCAGGGTGGCATTGTTGATGCCGGAATGCTTTACGAAGCCTTGGCTCACCTCCACATTCTTGTTGAAGGCACCGATGTTTACCTCGCCATAGAGCATCACGCGATGCATGTAGTTGGGCTTGAAGTCTTCTGAAACATTGATTGAAGTCCAGTCTTCTGCCCAGCAGTCGTTGCTCTTGAGTACCTCGATTTCCTCGGAGGTCAGAGATCTGTAGTCATTCATTGTTGATATGTTTTTTGGGAATTATTCATAATCCTGGTACAGGAAGTCGTTGTATGGATACTTCTGTACGTGCAGTTCTCTTACCTTTTTATATAGCACTTCTCTGAACTCGTCGATGTTCTCCTTGTTCTTTGCAGAGATGAAGAGACAGTCGTCGTTGAGCTTTGCCATCCAGGTTTTCTTGAGATCTTCCAGTGGGATGTTCTCCTTCTCCATCGGAGTGAGGTCGTCTTCCTCCTTCTCCACCCAGGAGTAGTTGTCTATCTTGTTGAAGATGATCATCGAAGGCTTGTCGGAGCATCCTATTTCCTCCAGGGTCTTTTCCACTACCTGGATCTGCTCCTCGAAGTCTGGGTGGGAGATATCTACCACGTGCAGCAGGAGGTCTGCCTCACGGGTCTCATCCAGGGTGCTCTTGAAGGAGTCCACCAGGTCGGTAGGCAGCTTGCGGATGAATCCTACGGTGTCGGCAAGGAGGAATGGCAGGTTATCTACCACCACCTTTCTCACTGTGGTGTCGAGGGTAGCAAAGAGCTTGTTCTCTGCAAACACCTCGCTCTTGCTGAGCAGGTTCATGATGGTGGATTTTCCCACGTTGGTATAGCCCACGAGAGCCACGCGGATCATTCTTCCGCGGTTCTTGCGCTGGGTAGTCTTCTGCTTGTCTATTTCTGCGAGTCGCTCCTTGAGCAGGCTCATTCTGCCGAGGATGATACGGCGGTCCATCTCGAGCTGGGTCTCACCCGGTCCACGCAGACCTACCGATCCCTTTCCGCCACCGGAACCTGAACCACCACCTTGGCGCTCCAGGTGAGTCCAAAGTCGCTGCAGCCTTGGCAGCATGTATCGGTATTGTGCCAGCTCTACCTGCGTCTTGGCAGCAGCAGTCTGGGCACGCATGGCGAAGATGTCGAGGATGAGCGAAGTACGGTCGAGAATCTTCACCTGCAATTCCTGCTCGATATTTCGGATTTGCTTGGCAGAGAGTTCATCATCGAAGATCACCATACCTACTTCTCTGTCTTCCTCTTCCTCGTCCTTGATGTATTGCTTGATTTCCTCCAGCTTACCCTTTCCCACATAGGTGGTCTGGTTTGGCGACACCACCTTCTGCGTGAATCGCTTCACGGTGACGGCGCCTGCGGTATCTGCAAGAAATTCCAACTCGTCGAGATATTCCTTGGTCTTGGCTTCGTCCTGTGTCTTGGTAATAAGACCCACCAGCACAGCGGTTTCCGCCTTGACTTCTGATATTACAAATTCTTTCATTCTTTACGTACGTATTATTATAGGTGCAAAGATAATAAAAAAAATGCTCTTATTATATATATAAGGTGAAAATTATGTTTTTTTTATGAAAGCGGCTGCAAGGCTACGGGGCGGAAATCGGTATTTTCGAACGCAGGAATCGGCATGTCTGAATGCTGAAACCTGAAAACTCAGGCGCTGAAATCTGAAAACGTTTACGTCTTTTTTCGGCAAAAAGATGCGTTGAATTTTGATTCATTTCAGTTTTTTGCGTACTTTTGCAACCAGAAAAGAAAACTGATTTTCAAAGATACAAATCATAACTACATAAAAACACAAACTGCTGAAACATTCAAAAACTCAAAAGCCTCGACGTGATGTCGGGGCTTTTTGGCATTAAATCCCTTTAAATTAGCGGAAAATATCTATTTTTAAATGATTATTTCTCCTCTTTCTTCAAGATTTTGCTTATCTTTGCAGACATTAAAATAAATCAAACCTAAGAAGAAAATAATATGAAGCAAAAAATGAGTATCGCTGGTATTTTGTTGCTTGCAGCTTTGGGTATGCAGGCTAACAATTATACAGTGAAGTCGCCAGACGGTAAATTGGTAGTGAATGTTGCTTGTGAGGGAGGCAAGGCTTCCTACACGGTAGATTACAATGGCAAGCAGATGCTGGGAACTTCGGCGCTCGGTCTGGTTGCCAATTATGGTGATTTCTCAAAGGATCTCACCATGGGCATCCTGAAGGGTGGGGAAGTGAAGCCGCTTGCCTACAAGATGACCCGCATCAAGAAGAGTGATATCCAGAAGGATGTGGTGGATGCTACCATCGGTTTCCTCAACAGTAAGAAGGATTCCATGACCCTCCATCTTCATGTAAGCAACAACGACATCGCCTACAAGTATGAGATGAGCCGTCCTGAGAAGGATAATCCTAAGTCGGTGATTATATATAATGAGGTGAGCGGATTCAATTTTCCGGAGAAGACCACTACCTTCCTCTGTCCTCAGATTACTCCGATGACCGGTTGGGAGCGCACCAAGCCATCTTACGAGGAGGAATACACTCCGGATGCTCCGATGAACGTGAAGTCGAAGTTTGGTGTGGGCTATACCTTCCCATGTCTCTTCAAGGTGGGCAGCGACGGATGGGTATTGGTCAGCGAAACCGGTGTGTCGAGCGCTTATCCAGGCTGCCGTCTTTCTGATTACGAGCCGGGCAAGGGCTATACCATCGCCTTCCCTCAGAAGGGTGAGAACAATGGCGTCGGTTCCGAATATGCCGGTATCCCATTGCCGGGCGAGACACCTTGGCGTACCATCACCGTTGGTTCTTCGCTGGCTCCTATCGTAGAGACCACCATCCCTTACGATGTGGTGAAGCCGTTGTACGAGGCAAGTCAGACTTACAAGCCATCCCGCTATACCTGGAGCTGGCTCATCTGGCAGGACAATTCCGTTAACTATGACGACCAGGTGAAGATGGTGGATGTTGCTGCTGCCCAGGGTTATGAAGCCATCTTGGTGGATGGCTGGTGGGACAAGCAGATTGGCAGAAAGCGCATCGAAGAGTTGAGCAAGTATGCCAAGAACAAGAAGGTAAGCCTGATGCTCTGGTACAATTCCAACGGTTTCGAGAATGATGCTCCTCAGACTCCTCGTCAGATTATGAACAATTCCATCGCCCGCAAGAAGGAGATGGCGTGGATGAAGAAAATTGGTGTGGTAGGAATCAAGGTGGATTTCTTCGGCGGCGACAAGCAGGAGACGATGAAGCTCTATGAGGATATCCTCAGCGATGCCAACGATTATGGCTTGGAGGTGATCTTCCATGGTTGCACCATGCCACGTGGCTGGGAGCGTATGTATCCTAACTATGTATCGAGCGAGGCAGCTCTGGCTTCTGAGAATGTATATTTCACGGATTATCATGCCAAGAAAGAGGCCTTCGAGATGACGATGCATCCGTTCTCAAGAAATGCCGTTGCCAGCTTCGACTGGGGTGGTGTGATGATGAACAAGTATTTCTCCAAGGACAACAAGAGCCGTCACCAGCGTTATACCAGCGATGTATTTGAGATGGCTACAGCCATCACCAACCAGAGCAGCGTAAACTGCATCTGTCTCTATCCTAACAATCTGCAGGATGTTCCGCAGTGGGAGTTGGATTGGCTCAAGAATGTACCAACTGCATGGGAGGATACCAGGTTTATTGCCGGTTATCCTACCAAGTATGCGGTGGTGGCTCGCAAGTCGAGCGTAGAGAATGGTTCTGGTGCAGCGCTTACTGCCGGCAGATGGTTCGTAGGCGGACTGAATGCTACAGACAAGCCTCTTGCCCTGACCTTGGATTTGCCGATGTTTGCCGGTAAGACCGTTACTTATATCACCGACCAGCCAAAGAAGAAGGGCGAGAAGTTCTTCACTTCTGTCAAGAAGACCTTGAAGGTTGGCAAGGATGGCAAGGCAAAGGTTGTGATCCAGCCTAATGGCGGTATCATCATCGAATAAACTTCATGTTTAAGGCTTCGATTGCCTACGTGAAAAAGTTTTTTCTCGAAAAAAGTATCAAAGTCTCATTTTTCCTTGAAAAATAGGCTTTAAATACTTGATATATAAGAAAATAATAAAAATGAGACTTCTTGGTTTTTAAGCCGAGAAGTCTCATTGATGTCTCATTGAAGTCTCATTGGCTTTTTTGACCCTATTTCACCTCCATAACGATGGAAAATTGGGAAAAAGTGCCGATAGTGGTGCCAAAAGTGCCTAAAAAAGCAACTTTTGGCACCACTATCGGCACTTTTCTCTGTATTTATGCTGTTTTGGGCTGTGCGTAGATGTTCTATGGTTGTGTCAATATAATCAGGATAAGTCACGGTAATGTGTCTACTTTTTTAGTTCATCAGTTGGCGTCTCTATGCCCTTCGGTTGGTCTGTTTGTGCCCGTCACATGGGTATCCGCAGCCCGTGTGTTGGGCATCTATTGCCCATAGGGTGGGCAACAAGTGCCCAAACATAAGACTTGTTCTTGGGTAATATTCTTTGAGTCTTTGCGATGTTTAAACTATCTTTTCTTGATGTTTTAATAGTCTTTTCTCGTGCATCGTGCTATCTTTAATGATACTTCTACAGTCTTTAATGATACTTCCATGATGCTTCTTTCTGCTTTTTCCAAGAAGTCTCATTGATTATAAATATCGATGTATCAGTAATATAATATGGATTTTCCAGCGAAAAATGAGACTATGATACTTTTTTCGAGAAAATATTCACGTGCGTGAAAGCGGATAGATGCTATTTCTTTGTTTGTATCCTAACCAGGAGGTGAAGATCAGTATGGAGAAGCTTCTTAGTGTGATTTATGATAGTACTCAGCGTACTATCTGCGACTGGATAATTAAGGAGGGGTGAATTTCTTTGGTTTATTTGTACTTTAAACATATCTTCAATTTGTGCAGCCAGTGGCTGCACAAATTCAGCATCAAGATACTTATTTACTATCGTAGTGAAAGTTTCCGTAGAATATTCATCATAGAACATCACCATATTATATATGTTTCTTCTACTTACACTTTTTTGTCTTTTATGGATGGTTTCTCAACTTTTTTGAGAAAACTCTTGTTGGTTTCAAAAGAAAATCGTAACTTTGCTGCTACAATAGAAACATTAATAACATTGGGATTATGAAGCAGGTAGAAGAAAGATATATCAGTTTGCTGACCGATTTCGGTTTTAAGCGAATTTTCGGGTCAGCTCCTAACAAGGATTTGTTGATCTGTTTCCTTAACAGCTTGTTCAATGGAAGACAAGTTGTTAAGGATGTGAAGTATCTGAATCCTGAGAACGTGGGTGATATCTACACCGACAGAAAAGCTATTTTCGACGTATATTGCGAAGGAGAAAACGGCGAGAAGTTTATCGTGGAAATGCAGAATGCATACCAGACATACTTCAAGGACCGTGCCCTGTTCTATTCCACCTTCCCAATCCGTGAGCAGGCTCCTAAGGGTAATGAATGGGACTTCAAGCTCAACCATATCTATACCATTGCCCTGCTCAACTTCAACATGAACGAGGATGCCTTCAATAAGGAAGAAATCCGCCATCATGTACAGTTGTGCGATACTGCTACGCACAAGATTTTCTACGATAAGCTGGAGTTCATCTACGTGGAAATCGCTAAGTTCAACAAATCGTTGGACGAGTTGGAAACGCTCTATGATAAGTGGCTCTATGCCCTTAAGAACCTCTACAAGCTTACTCAGCGTCCTAAGGCGTTATGCGACAAGGTCTTCGACCGCCTCTTTGAAGAAGCCGAGATTGCAAAATTTACTCCGCAGGAACAACGTGAGTACGAAGCCAGCAAAATGGCATATCGCGACATCAAGAATTCGATTGATACCGCTAAGCGTGAGGGAAAAGAAGAAGGACTGGCTGAAGGCATGGAGAAAGGACTGGCTGAAGGCATAGAGAAAGGACTAGCTGAAGGCATGGAGAAAGGATTAGCTGAAGGTATGGAGAAAGGAATGAACCAGCGAAGCCTCGAGATTGCCAGAAAGATGCTGGCGAACGGCATGGATGCAGCGATGGTGATGGAAATTACGGGATTGTCGGAGAGTCAGTTGCAGCAGCTGAAAGGATAAGTGTTATAAACCTGAAACCAATTCGTGGCTTTTCTGAATTTGAAAGCCACGAATTGGTTTTTGTGTTATCAAATTCATATTTTTTATTAAGTATTGTCTATATTAATACGCCATTTTTTATTTTTATAAGCAATTTTGATTAAAATATCTTAAAAACATATCTCGTTATTGAGTTTTTTTTCATTTTTGTTTTGTTCTTCGATTATTTTCTATAACTTTGCATTCGGACTGTATAGCCAGACCGCAGTTGTCAATGTTAGACGAGTTCTTGCGAGATAACCGAGTCGGCAGCCTACGCCGTGCTGAGTGTAGTGAAGTCAAAATGACATATCTATACAAACGCGGGCTTTGGGTGGGAATGACAGTCCAGACATAGAAGGCGTTTATCGACGCTGTGTTTGAGACACACTGAAATCTTCCACAAACAATCAGGATCAAAGTCTCGAATATGGTCAACGGTAGATGTCCCGGGTGTGATTATATCAATCCCGTGGAGACTTGTATGTATGGATTGTACCTTTTTGGGTGCAATCAGATGTATTATACAGGTCTCTTTACGGCTGTGATTTTCATATCGGCGTGGGCTCTGACGTTGTCTGTTCGACTTTGATAGGCAGTTGGAAGAGCCTCAGTGTGTGGAATAGACAACAGGACGATTCCACGCTTTTTTTGTGTCTCAATTTAACGATTTTTCTGTCTAGAAATAAGTTAGCACCGATATGAAAGTCGATGAATGGACATCTAACGATGGACACACCCTAGGAGGTGGTGAATTCCCTCCTTGCGCTGGACTTACCTCCAACGTTCTCCCCGAAGCTCAAAGCACCATTTCCGCAGAGAGTTCACAAACAGGGGTGTCCACCAAAAATGCACTTTTGCCAACTAAGCCTAAAGTACAACGAGAGGCAGATATTCCTCATTGGTATGCCTTACGAACTACTTATGGCAGAGAGAAAAAGGCATACGACTACTTGACAGCCAAAGGCATCACGGCTTTCTATCCTACCACTAATGTAGTAAAACTTATAAAAGGCAAGCGCAAAAATGTTACCGAATCACGTTTACCCAACATCTTTTTTGCCTATGGTACAGAAGAGCAACTCAAAGAATATGTTTATGACAACGTAAACCTCCCATTCCTCCGTTTTTATTATCGTCACTACCACGAAGGGAACACTATTAAAAAGACTCCATTGGTAGTTCCTGACAATCAGATGGAAAGTCTGAAAATCATCTGTGCTGCTGATGCAGACAATACCTTCGTATCTTTAGTCAAAGTACCAAAGTTTGAGAAAGGACAGCTGGTAAAGGTTATTGATGGTACATTTAAAGGAGTGACAGGAAAAGTTGCAAGATGGCATGGACAGCAGAGAGTCGCAGTGATAGTTGATGACTTGGTAACAGTGTGTACTGCATATGTACCAAGTGCGTTTTTGGAAAAAATGTAAAATAATAAAAACACGTATGAATATTTCATTAATTGCAAATACTGGCATTCATTTTCAAACGGAAGATTTTGAAATAAAGGCAGAAGATAGTTTTGTTGACAAGGAGGGCAATTTCTTAAATCCTTTGTCGATGAAAGACGAGAATGGTTATTTGATGCCATTGGTTTTCCATGAAAGCTATAATGTAATGGACGACAATTGGACATTGGAGTTAGCTGTCAATTTTTCTGGTGGTCAAATCGTGCGACTAGATGAATTGAGAAAACATTCTCCTATACCTTATATATATACAAATCCTAAAGGTGAAGAAGTTTTAGTGGATGAGTCTAAAATTGATTTTTCCACATTGGATGTGTTCTCTGATAAGGAATGTTATTCAGACTATTGCTTTGCAGGTTCCATCAATGAACATTTGTCTAAAGGAAATTGCCCATTAGATACAATAGAAAATAAATGGTTGCCTATTCCTTTATTTGAAAAAGATAAAATGGGAAATGAATTGTTCGGTCCTACAGGATGGTGTAGAATGAAAATAGTTCCTGTCTCTAGAATAAAAAATGTGAGACGTTATCATCTTGTTTGGGCATTTGATACAACAAGTGCTCGAAATGCAATGTCTAGTGTTCAGCCGTTTTTCTACGATGGTGAACAAGACAAGCATTATGTAGTAAGCGAAGATATGTCATTGCTGTTTAATTATTTCTCCCCTAAACCGTATAATTGCGAATGGGTGGATGATTATTTGGCAGAGCTTATTCATGGTTCAAAAGAAAATACTGAATTAGAATCACCAGATGGCATATCTACACATTTCCGCTATATAGCTTATTACATAACCATTATTTCTTATTTGCAGAAATTAGGCATGACACCTGATGTAACTTTATATACGGATGCAGAAGAGAAGAAACCTGTTGATTTGGTTTTGGATATTGGTAATTCTCGAACATGTGGTGTTTTGTTTGAAGATGGAGATTTTACAAAGGTTGATATGCTTGAATTGCAAGATCTGACAGAACCTTGGAAAGTTTATAAAAAGCCGTTTGATATGCGTCTTGCCTTTCATCATTGCAATTTTGGTGAAATAGATTTGCCTGATCAGTTCTCTTGGCAAAGCTTTGTGCGCATAGGTGAAGAGGCTGTAAAACTTATTTACAAGTCAAGACCTGAAAACGGAGTTTCACAGCGGACAACCAATTATTCTAGTCCGAAGCGTTATTTATGGGATGGTAGAAAATATGCTGGTCAATGGGATTTCTTGATGACGGAAGATGATGAGCAAACCGTCTTCAATCATTATGTAAACATTAAAGGACTGTCAGAGCAATTTGATAGTGATGGTTCTTTACGAAAGACAAATGACGGTGGAAGCTTTAGTTCTTTTTCTCGTCGTTCTTTGATGACTTTGGTGTTAATCGAAATTTTTCAGCATGCCAATTGTCAAATCAATGGTTTTGCATATCGTCAAAAGAGGGGTGAAATCAACATCCCTCGTTCTATTCGAAGCATAATCATTACTTGCCCAACTGCAATGCCGAAAGAAGAACAAGTGATATTGCGCCAATGTGCGGAAGATGCTTATGTCGCCTTGCTGAGAAGTAAAGATCCAAATCTTTATTATCAACCATATAAAGTAGAAGAATGGCAAGATAAGGTCAAGATAATTCCTTCAGTAAAAGACTTGATGGTAAATCCAAATAGCGTAAATGGTCAACGTACAAGAACCGAATGGGGATATGACGAGGCTACTTGTTGCCAACTGGTGTATTTATATGCGGAGGTAGCACAAAGATACTTAAATCATAGTGAAGACTTCTTTAATCTTTATGGACATGTTCGTAAGGAGTTTTTAGAAGATGGATATGATAAGAATTCTTTAACTATAGGTTCTGTGGATATTGGTGCTGGCACTACCGACTTAATGATATGTGCTTATAAGTATGACCAGAAAGGTGTGAGTAAACTGACTCCACAGCCTCTTTTCTGGGATAGTTTCTATTATGCAGGAGATGATATTCTTGAGGAATTAGTTCGTTCTATCATCATAGAAGGTCAAAGCAAAGAAATCAAAGCGTTGTATGAGGGACCTATTTTCAATGCCGTTTGTTCTACCTATATGGCGTTATCTGATGCCGATTTTTTGGAAGCGTTAAATCTAAAAGGAAAAGTTTCTTTTGCGAATGTAACTGAAGCAGAGAAGCAAGAACTCAAGTATTTATATGCTTCTCGTGAAACCTCTGAAAGAATCCACAATTTCTTTGGAAAAGACAAGGCTCTAATGGATTACAAAGATCGTTTGATCCGTCAAGACTTTAACGTTCAGATTTCTGTTCCGATGGGATTGAAACTGCTGGATATGTTGCGATTGGGGCGCAAATCGACCTTGTTGAAGTATGAGGATTTCTTCGATGAATTGCAACCTGCAGATTTTATTTTGCAACATTTTACAAAGCATTTCAGTTTGGAATCTAACGGAAAAGTATATGTAGAGTTTGACTTTAAAAAGATAGTTTGGAACTTTGATGTTGAACGAATCTCTCAGATTGTCGTATCAAAAATAGAACCACTGATGAAGCAACTTGCCATCGTATTGAATACCTATAATTGTGATATAGTTTTGTTGGCAGGAAAGCCAATGTCTCTGAAGCCTATCACAGATCTATTCTTGAAATATTATCCAACATCGCCAAATCGCCTTATTCGCTTGAATGATTATCGAGTAGGTGAATGGTATCCTTTTGCAGATGGATTGGGTTATTTCAAAGACCAAAAATCATTGGTAGCAGTAGGAGCGATGATTGGCTATATGTCTTCAAATGGTGGAATCAATGGTTTCCACATGGATATGAGTCATTTGAAGAAGGATATGGTTTCTACAGCCAATTATATGGGCTTGTACAACGTGGTTAACCAAAAGGTTGCCGAGGCAATACTTTCTCCAGATCAAAACTCCGCAACTTTCGAGGTACATGGTTTCCCTTTGTTTATAGGATGCAAACAATTGGTATCGCAATTCTATCAAGCTCGTCCAATTTTTTCTTTGGATTTAGCAGATGATGTAGAATTAAGTACGATTTCTTTGCCTTTGAGAGTTTCTGTTGTCAGAAACTATTCGCAAGATAAAGAAGTGTTAAAGATAGTTTCTGCTGTAGATGCTACAGGTAAACCTGTTTCTATGCAAAAATTGAGATTTGGTGTTCAAAGTTTGGCTAGTGACGGTGCCTATTGGCTTGACAAAGGTGAGTTTGTCTTGAGTATTAATGGTTAATGATGTAAATGATGAACAACATTATAGAAAGTAAAAATCAAGAAATGGTTCAGAATATTACTGAACAGATTGATTCTTTAAATAGTTTCGCAAAATGGAGCGATAAGAACCTTCAGGAAAGTCGGCGTGAAGAAACCTACAAGAAAATTGTAAACTTACGCCGCCAACTAAAAAGATTGCGTAATTCCTTGGAGAGTAATCCTGCGATTGCTGCTTTTGGCGAAAGTCAAAAGGGCAAAAGTTACGTTATCAGTTCTTTGTTAGCTCGAAAAGGTCAGCAGTTTATGGTTGTTGACCCAAAGACAGGCAAACAATATAATTTTGTAGAGGAATTTAATCCTATCAGCAGAGATGTTGAAGCTACTGGTGTCGCTACACGATTTACTGCTTCTTACCAAATTATAGATGATAGTTTCCCCGTTTTAGTAAAGGTTTTGAGCATAGCCGATATGCTAAATATCTTGTGTGATACAGCATATAATGATGTGGTGGCTCATTCTGTAATTAACAAGGAAGATATTGATGACTTTATTCGTTCCCAAGAGCGACGTTATAAAGGTAATGTCGTAGTACAGGAGGTCTTGGATGAAGATGATATAGCCAATGTTAGAGAATATATCAGATTGCATGTGGGAGAAATAAAGGCGAAAGAACTCTTGGACTCTTGCTATTTTGATGTATTGACTCGTATTATAAAAAGTGTTCAACCTGCTGAGTGGCCTCAGGTAATGTCCAAGTTGTGGTATGATAATCCTGACATTACCAATTTATTTGTAAGATTGCTTCAAGGTTACGAAACATTGCATTTTGCGAAGAAAGTCTATGTTCCAATTAAGGCACTTATCAACAAGACAACTACGTTGATGAGTTCTATGTGTTTGCAAACCTTGGAAAACAACACTCCAACCACAGGAGTGACCGATCCTAACTTTGGTACAGACTTGCTTACTGAACGTAAAGAAGTAATTACGGGTTTCTCAAAAAGTATATTGTCTGCGATGTGTGCAGAGGTCATCTTCCAAATTCCTGAAGAAACGATTCAAGAAGAATTGGAATATCATTTGGAAGGAATTCGCGATGAGGAAACCAAGCGTAGATTGTTGTCAAAGGGGTGGAACAAAAAAGTAAGTAAGGATTTTCTGAACACTGTGGATATTCTAGATTTCCCTGGTGCTCGTGCTGCTTTGGAAATCGATGAAAGTCAAGTAAAGGTGGAATTGAGCAAAAAGATGATGCTTCGTGGCAAGGTGCGCTATTTGTTTAATAAGTATAGCGATGAGCGTCTGATTAATGTTCTTATGCTTTGTCATGACTATATGCAGAATGGTCCTACGGTAATGCCAGGGTTGGTAGAGCAATGGTTGAAACTGAATGTGGGTGCAACCATAAAGGAAAGAACAGCTTATATCGATAAAAGCATCATTTCCCCATTGTTCCTTATTGCTACTAAGTTCAATGTAGATATGAGTCATGCTGTTCAGTCTGGGGGAGATAGTCAGATGGATAAACGATGGGATGACCGTTATAAGGTGGTGCTGTATGACCAAATCTTGGAGGCTGCTAGTAGAAATTGGTTTAGTAAGTGGACAGAGCATGGTGGTTTTAAGAATGCATATCTGTTAAGAGATTATAAGTATTCTGGCATCAATGGAAATCGCTTGTTTGAGGGATACGATACAAATGGGTGTGAGGTTTCTGAGATAGATGCACCTTTTCATGAGGAATTAAAGCGAAGTTTCATCGCCAATGCTCATGTCGGGGTATTTTTTGAAGATCCTGAGCTTGCTTGGAATGCTGCTGCAACCCAAAATAACGATGGTGCTACACGTATTATCGAGAATTTAGGAATAGTGGCTATAAATGCTAAGGAAAGTCGGCTTTATAGAGCCCATATGGAGGTGAAAAACTTGCATACTCAGGCTTTGCAGTTGATGCTTGAATACTATCATGACGAGAGTGACGACAACATCTTGCAAAAAGCAATCATGAGAGGTGGAGCTATCGTGGCAGAATTTGATGTTGTTTGTGGCAAGGATAATTATTTCTTTGGTCGAATGATACAAAATTTGCAAATTAGTGAGAACTATGTGTTTGACTTCTATTATAACCAACTGAACAATTCTAAATTGTCTGTGGAACGTGACATGAAGGAGTATGACCTTATTCTTTCTCGTTGTCATGGTAGATTGTCTGCTGATAATTCTTTTGAAGATAATTTGGAAATCTTGCGTCAAGAGTATCATTTCCCTTCTGTAGAGGGATGCCGTGACTTCTTTGAGAATATAAAAGGTATCTCTTTGGATAAGTTGTTTGAATGTAACTTCAAACAAAAAAGTAATTCAGAGCAATTGGCTGAAGGTATTGTCGCTAAATGGCTTGATGATATAAAGTCACAAAAGAATTTGAAGTTTTACGAGAGTGAGGGTGTCAATACTTTGACAGTACTTGACCTTGTGGAGAATATGGGAGCTGTTGCTGGGACTATCCAGTTGGTAAATGTGATAGCCAAACGCATAAGTCCTTTTGTGGATGCTATATCTGTTCCTCATCAAATTTTGGATATGATTGCTGATACGACAGCGGAAATCATCAATGAGTTTGTGGTAACCTTTGGTTATGCTTATTATTCTCCAGAGAAGATAGAGGATTTAAAGCTTATCAATGAAAAGCAGAACCTACATATTGGTTTTGATTATGGCTTGGCTGATAACGTGCCTATGTCAAACGAAGAGTTGTCTGATTTGTTTGATGACATAAGACCTACGGAAGAAAATACGATGTTGTCCGCTCTTCCATCTTATATCAAATATAATGAATGGATAGAGTTGTTGTTGATTTCCTTTATTGCATCTTATGATGTTCCTAATTATGATGTGGAAGCCAACAAGCAGTTGGGACAACTTCTTGGACATTACCGTGAGTTAATTTAATTGGAGTGTATTTTGTTAGATAAATAAATAAAAATAGGTAAACTATTATGGAAAAATCAAAGTCTGATAATCTTTCTAAAGGCGATATTATTTCATTCATCGCTCTTTTATTATTGGGAGTAACAGTTTTCTTCGGCATGAATTTCAGCACATTGGGAGATAGAATCCAAAGTGTGGTTGTCTCTGTCGTATTGGTTACTTTGATGGTTGTATTTGTTTTTTTGGCAGCTTTTGCTAAAGCGCAGAATCGCAACCAAGCAATGTGGACGAAAGTAGAATATGCTATGCTTTTCTTGTATGTGCTAGCATTGATTCCTTGCTATTTGTATTCTTCTAAGTTTTATGATATTCAGTTTAACAAGACTAATATAGTGAAGGAAGTACAAGCTAATATTGATGACATCAATAAGATGTTTGGTGATTATGACAAGAAATGCCAAACTCGCAGTTTCTCTTATAAGACAGCACTGCAAGCCATGTCTAGGGATGTTCAAGGAAGACAGAAAGCTGCTGGTATTTTGGGCATTAGTGCCAGTCATGTAAATGCACAGGCAATAGATCAGGCGAGTGAGAGTTTTTTGAACCATTTTAGAGGGAATGACTATAGTCAATTGTTGAGTGAGAAAACAGCCTTGGAGAATAGTGTACTTAATAATTTCAAAAATTGGAACATTCTTTTAGTCCCACAATATGCAGAAGAATTAGGTACTGCTAAGGAGAAGTATGCAACAGGATTACAAGATATTTACGACAGGTATAAGGGTGATATAGATGGTGCGGAAATTCCGTCATTTAAAGCCTCTGATTATATGTATAGTGAAAGTGTAGTAGAACATTTTACAGATAAGGGAAGTTTTTCTTTGTATGGTATTTTGGGTATCCTTGTATTGGGTGGTTTAGGACTCATTAAATATTTCTTGGGTGAGAAGCGAACCGTCATAGCATTTAAGCAGGGAGATTCATCGGTAATTATGGAAGATGGTGGCTTTTCTATTTAAATAAAACGTAAACATAAAATTATAACATATTATGCCAAGATTAACAGAACAACAAATCAATAATATATATTTAAGATGTAATTCGGTTCCTTTGGATCAATTGTTAGAGTTGTGCCTTGATCCAGAGTCTGGAGTTACGGTGGAAGGCTTACGAGCAGTAAAATTTGCAAAAATTGATTTATTGGAGAAGCAATATAATGCCCAAGCTGAGGATATTATTTGGGCAAAGTCGCAGAACTCAGTTGATGCTTTAACGGCATTCATCGAAAAATGTAAGCAAGGAGTGTTCTCTAATGCTCACCTTTCCCAAGCCAATGAAAGATTGCGTGAGTTAGCAATTGCAGCTGAAGAAGAAGATTGGCAGCAAGCACAGAAATCTAATGATATACATGTGTTGAACAACTTTATCAAGAAGTGTACGGATAGAATTTATTCTGATATTCATCTCCAGCAAGCTAAGGATGCTGTGGAGTTCTTGGAGTGGCAAACTGCTAAAGAGTCTCATAATCCTGCATATCTGAATGGTTATATACAGAAATGCAAGTTAGGAATCTATTCTAACGCTCATGTTGTAGAAGCTAATGAATTGTTGGAAAAATGGGAAAATGGGACAATTCAAGAGGATTGGGATGCTCTCCTTGTTGTAAAGGATTCAAACGAGAGAAAAAATAAACTGAATGAATTTGTTCAGAAATATGCTAACAATTTTTCAGCCACTGCTCAAAAGTTTTTAGCGGAGGCTGCAAAGCTTAATCAGCGTTGGCAAGATGAAGAGCAAGCTCGTCGGGACTGGATAGATGCCAAGGACAGAAATACAATCTTGGATTATGTGAACTACATCAAGGTGCATCCTTATTCTGAATACAGAGAAGAAGCTGAGCAGAAGGTTCAGGATATGAAAGGAAATCTCTTGACGGATATGAAACGTTTTCCTTTCAAGTATAATCGAGACATAATGTATGCTTACATCAGTTCTAATGCTCTTACTATGGAGGATTTGGTGGATAACAGCGATGTCTTGACAGATAGAGGTTATAGCCATATCAAGAAGTATCCAAGGCTTCAAGATGAGCAACGACAGCTTCCTGTTTCCAAACTAGAGAATCCACATAGTGAGGATGGTAATACCGATATTTACTTCTTTGGTGTTTCTGGTTCAGGCAAGACGTGTGTGTTGTCTGGACTGATGAGTTTGACAGGTCAGCTTGGATTTAGATTTGACCCTAAAGGTCCTGGTGGTGGTGGTAATTATGCTATGGAATTGCGTAACTATGCAAGAACCAGTATGTTGCCACCTGCAACAGATCAACAGTATATCCAAGTAATTGATGGACAAATCAATGATGAGGATGGCAATATTCATAAGATAGCATTCATAGAAATGTCTGGTGAAAAAACTGCCGAATTCGCTGCAATGGATATTCAAGAAAGTTTTGATGATTTAGGACCAGGAGCGGCAAGTTTGTTATCCAATGACAATAACAAAGTTTTGTTTTTTGTGATTGACCCTACGAATGAAAAAAATATCGAGATGGGATTGGGTAGCCAACAATGGGTTATGCAGAGCGATGTACTCAATTGTGTCTCAGCTCTTCTTACTCGCAATCCTACTTTGATGAAAAAGGTGATTGCTATACATGTCATTCTTACTAAGAGTGATACGTTGGGCGAATATGTAGATCAAAATGTGATAGAAGAGCGTTTGAATTCTCAGGGGTATCAAGCTGTATTGGCTGATATAAAGGCTATTTGTGAAAGATATGACATCAACAAGCAGACTGGATTCCATGTGGGATTATATCCTTTCTGTGTTGGCAAGTTCATGCCTGGTGATGTATATACATTTGATGAGACAGATTCTCTGAAGATACTTCGTGTTATTCAGAAAAATACAGTGGTAGAGAGAAAGAAGGGAGGCTTTTTCGATTCATTGGCTCATTGGTTTAATAGTTAATGGTTAGGGACATGAACAAGTTAGAATTAATCATATCCGGAAATCTTACAGGATTTTCTCGTTTTTTTGTAACTTCTGAAGCTAATGACCTTTTGAAAGATGCAAAGATAGATTTTGACTATCGCAATTTTGTGTCTTTTATGGAGGAAGGTGATAAGACTTATGCTGTGTCTTTTGCTCCTCAAGTTATTGCTTTGAGTTTGGTTTCTAGAACTTTGGATTCTTTCCGACGTCCAGGAATCTTAGTAGTTTCGCTTTTGTTACCTCGTAATACAAAGGTTGAGTCTGTTAATAATCCTCAGAATGAAAAGGCTGTTTATCAGTTATTGAATGCTATTAATGACAAGTTCAATGAAAAGAATTTGCATAATGGTATGTTGAATCAAAACCCGATTGTTTTGATGCAGGACTATTATACAGAGATTCTTGCAAATTATAGACTTACACAAGATTGTCAGCGTGGTGTAAATCTTACGATTGACAATTCGGCATTTAATAAGAATGTTGGATATGTAAATTCTTCAGAAAAGGATATAGTTACGTATCTAAATACCCCATGCCGTAAAGCTTATGAAGGGTATCATAGCATATTTATATCTCCAAAAGCTCCACAGAATATTGACGAACCCGTGGAAGAACTAAAACTTTATAACGTCTATTTGAACAATACGAATCAAAGGCTGTCCAATGTCACAATTGATTCTGTGATACAGACAGTTTTCCCTGAGCGTGGTGAAATAGATGTTCCCGATAATGTAAAAAACATAACTTATCGTCAAGCTCTAGATGGTCAAGGTGTACCATATATCAAAGCCAATATGAATGGTGATACAATTCATTTGGCTTATTGTTTCGAGAAAGAAAAGAAGCAAGTTACTTTCAAAATAATGAAAGGAAGTGATGAGGTAGATTTTTCACTCGTTACTTTTGTCATACAAAATGATGACGGTACATATTATACGATTTCTAGCAATCCATATATTTTTGTGGGCGAAGAAATCTATAAGGCAAAAACTCTAAAAAGTGGAGATGATAATTATAATTTCTCTCAACCTTTGGATTTGTCTAGAATTCCTGATGGTGGCACTATTCCTGTGAAAATATTACCAGCGGTTAGTCATCTATCTAATACTCGGGCAGAAAATTCTAAACAGACCCCATTAGTTTCTCCTGTAGGAGGTCATGGGAAAACTCTTGCAACCAATGCTTATAGAAATATAAAGAATGAATCTCCTATTAGAAATGGAGGAGTTCTCTCATTTTTTAAATCGAACAACGATAAGGGTAAGTCGAAATCAAACCATGAGATTCGTAAGGTAGTTATACCTCTTGTAGCTTTATGGTTGGTATTGGGAGGTATCTATGCTGCTTGGACATATTTTAGCAAGAACACAGAAACTATAACTATGAACGTAGATGCTGATGACCTGATAGATAAGACTATAAGTTTCTATATAGCTGATACGAGTGGTTCGCAAGGAGAAGTAAGTGATAGCTTGAAAAATAAAGTATGTGATAAGCTTGGAAATAATAATATTATATTGGAAATGACTACTTCTATAAATGGTAATCCTGTAATCAACACGTTGAAATCAGGAAAGTCTGCAAATGATACGATTCTTTATGCTATTGAAGTAAAGGGAAATACTACTGATACTTTGAACGTAAACTTGAAAGTGAAATGGAATGGTGGTCAAGAAACTGTTTTATTAGAAGAACAAAGAAGTTTCTTACTTTCAGATTTGGTAAAAGAGAAATATACAATCCAACTTCCTGTTGCTTTTAGTGATTTGATATTCTATAATAGCCTGAAAAAATCCAAATATATGGAAGATGGTACTTTTAATAGGATCAATATAATAAAGGATAAATCAGAAATGTTGTATGACAAAATGATGGAAGCATATAGGCATAAAGATGTCAGAATTAAGGAAAAACCGCTTTCATCTCAAACTGATGCTAAAGATAATAAAGTCTTAACGAAAAATGAAGAAGAGGCGTTAAAAGAAGCTAAGGGTATGAATAAAATTGATCCTAATGAATATGAATGGAAAAAAAACGACAAAAAGATTGCATTAAACTGGAATGATCATTTGGACGCAATAAACATAAAAATAACAAACTATAAAGAAAAAGATAAAAAAACAAAAATAAAAGAATTAAAAAATAAACTTGCAAGATGTAAGAGTTGGAATGCTTTATTATCGACTGAATTTTAGTTTTACAAATCTAATATAAGTATATACAATGAAAATAATAAAATTATTATTGCTTGGCATAGTTCTACTAGGAGGCATTGCTGGCATCGTGTATATTTCGGGAAATGATGACGAAACAGTTTCTGTTTCTAGTGTTAAATCAGTAATAGGTGAGAAATGGAAAAATAAGATAAATGACCTCTGTAAAGAGAACGCTTGGACAAGTACTGGCTATCAGACAATAGAGACAGGTATGCAGCTTGATTCCAACCAAAATAATTTGGATATGAGTGAACATGCTGCTTTGAAAAAATATTTGTTTGCAAAGTCTTGTGAAAGCATCAAGGATGGTACTGACAAACTTTTTCAGCAGAGCAATTATCCTAGTGGAAGACTTTCTTATTTTGAGAATGCAATTAGTTTTCTCAATTCACACAAGAATGATCCTAATAGCAACCTAGGTACTGCTTCTAGCTTGTTTGCTGCTTATCACCAAATAATGAAATCGTTTGGTGGTAATAATGTAACAGCTAGTTATTCTAGACCATTAAGAGCTTATTCTGGTAGTTCTGCCAGTGGACGAAAACAGAGAATTGTGAGTATGCCATATTACAAAACTCATTTTTCAAAGAATGCATCGATTCGTTCTAAAGTCGAAAGAATGAGCAATGATTCGCAACAATCTGAACAAGCCTATTATGCGAACTTGGAAAGATGTATCGAGGCTCATTATAGAAGTTCGGGGGACATTACGATCTTATTGGAAGACCAAATGAGATTTAATGAAATTTCTACGAACTCTTCTGCAAAGGAAAGATTGAGACAATTTATTGAAAGTAATTAAATGCTAAAGGTATGAAAAAAATAGTATTCTTTTTAGCCTTGTTTTCTTTCTCAATGGGGTGTTTTGCACAACAAGACTATGAAAAAGAAATTAATGAATTAAAATCTCGTTATAATAGTTTGGTTATCTTTGTGCAAAAACTAGAGAAAGAAAATAAAAGCAAGAAGGCAGAACTAGAAAAGAAGAAAAATGAATGGGAGAGAGAATGTGAACTATGCATGAAATATGCAGAGTATCTGTCACCTGAAGATTCTGCTTCTTTGGTTGCCCAAATCAATCCTGTTATGGATGGAGATAAATTAAGAAATCGTTTAGATCCAATCAAAAATGAGCCAGAGCCAACAATAGAAATTAAACAAATTCCAGAAGAAGACCCTACTTCGACTATCATAGTAGAAGTAGGCGATATTAATCATTCAGAGGAAGAACTGGATATTGATGCCAAGGAGGGGGCAAATTCGGAATCTAAAGTTCCTATTGATAAACCGCATTTGAAAGATAGTTCACATTCGTCAAAATCTAGCAGTAAAAATAATATAGGAGATATTACAGATGGAGGTAAAAATAAAGAATAATAAGTTTTGGGCTACTCTCGTATTTCTTATGGTTACAATGGGTGTACAAGCACAGATGACAAAAAGCCAATATAAGAATGAGAAGAAGTTGTTGGTAAAATTTATAGCAGAGAAGCAAAATGATAGTTTGGCTTGCGAGAATGAGAAAAAGCGATTGGATTCTCTGACCACAGAGTTGTCTCAACGTACTTTTCGATTGACTAACCCCAAATATGTTGAGGAAAAGTTTCTTTCTCATTATGCAGACTTAAATATCTTGATAGCAGATAGCGTAAATGTCCGTGATTTTTTTAAATGGTTGACAACGGAATCAAAATCAGACCATGTTGATGCTTATTTGAAAGTTCTCGATATGGCTGCAAGTTTAGATAATATTTACGATGGAACAAAAAACAAAAAGTATCGTGAAGATATAGCCTACATCAAGAATAAAAAATTGTTATATCCCAAGCATCATAAAGGTTTTGATATATTGGCAAGTAATGTAAAAGACTATAATTTTGTGATGTTTGAATTGTCTAGAGTCTTTGATATAGTTGATAAGAATGAAAAAAATCGGAAAAAATGTACTTATGCCAATTTGCATGACAGTGGAGAAACGAAGTTTATTGATAATATTCCTTATGCAAAAAGGCAATTGAAAGACTATATAAACGATTCTAAACAGAGAAAAGCAATAAGAGTTAAGTTGAAGGAAGCATGTCCTGAGGCTTTTTAGAATAATCGTTTTATCTAAGGTTTATGAAACAGCTGCTAAAAATAAATAATAGCGAGTTAAGTTTTCCATTGAGACTTAACTACAACAACGTGTATGCTCGCTTAAAAATGCTTTTAGGCGAAAAGGCATCCTTGTTTGCCGACTTAAATATTAGGTCGGCCTATACCACTTGGTATGTGAATGACAATGAGGAATATCAGCGTCTTTCAGAAGCTCCCAAATCAGAGTCGCCTCAATTGAAGGAAAAGTTGGGGCATGAAATGGCTGAGGCTCATAGTGTATTGGGTACTTCCCAAGAACTAAAGAACTTTGTAGATGCCATTCTTGATGTTCCTGATGAAAGTTTTATCTTTTATGCACGAACTGAGCGAGGAATAAAATTTGTATTGACCGCTTGGGGATGTACCTATACGCATCAGAATAATGCAGGAATCGGTTCTGGATTGATAAAGAGAATAGCAGGATCAAATGCGGCATCAGATATGCCTTTAAATCCAACTGTGGGACAAAAGGAGGTTAATAAGGATAAGCCAACTGATATTGACAATCCTGTGAATCCCCAAAAGGCAACAGGGATAGACGAACCTGAAGTTGTAAACAAAGCGAATGGTTTTGATGAACCGAAGGTGTCTCCAACTTCTTTTGGGAATGATACCCCAAAAACTCCCGAGAAGCCAGCTAGTAAAAAAGAGCCAATAGAATCGGCTGACCCTGCATCTATAGAAGAACCTATTGCGCCTAAGAGCGCTAATAATTCTAAGGGTGTAAATACTGAGAGAAAGAAACAGAATGTTGTTCTTCGAGTCTTGACCAATAACAATAAAACTGTTGTTGGGGAAGAGGTCGTTGTTCGTAAGGGGATTGAAGAGCAAACTTATTACACCAATGAACAAGGTCTTGTTTTGCTTGGTGAATTGCCAATAGGAGATGCTTTTGTAATATTTTTCCCGTCAGTTCCTGGTAATAAGGAACGTGCTTTTGAAGTAGAGCAAAATGTCGAGGTGTATGATGCTTACATCAAGAAAGTGGTAAAGTATTCTCCTATATTGTTTGTTGAAGACCAACAAGGAAATATTGTGCCTGATTATGACATAAAAGTTATAGTCAATGGGCAAGATTATGCTTTTAATAGCGGTGTTGATGGAACTATACAGCTTCCAACAATGAATGAAGGGCAGAAGTTTATAGCCATTGATATGGCTAATTATGCCAATACGGAAGAGTATCTTGTGACTTCAATAGATGCAAAGTCTCCTTATCATTTCCATATTAAGACCCAGGGAAAAAGAAAGGTCGCAATTAATGTTGTTGATAAAACAGGCAAGGGTATAGCCAATGCAGATGTGGCATTGATGATAGAAGATACTCCATGTCAACAACGTACAAATGAAAATGGTAGGGCAGAGTTTCCTGCGAGCTTATTTAAGGAAATAGACATACCAGTTGAAATCCAAGCACCTCATATCGGTTTGGTAAAATCCACTTTGCATTATTCTTCGTCTATAACGGAATATACTATAGAGATTAGTTCTAAAAAAACAAGCTTTGATTGGAAGAAATTAGCTATCATACCTTTGATTTTACTTATGGGATGGGCAGGCTATATGGCTTATGATAAGTTTATAAGAAAAACTCCAACGATTGCAGAAATGGAAAGTGGAGTTGTAATGACCTTGTCTGCAACTTCATATTGGGTGGATTTGAATGTAGATGGAATACAAATTGATGGAAAACCAATGGAGGCTTACTACTTTACTTTTGAACCGAATGAAGGTAAAATAGATAATGGAACTTTCGATCCAGACAAAAGAGTCTATGGTTTGAGTTGTGGTACAGGCTTTTTGATATCAAAGGATGGGTTGATTGCTACTAATCGTCACGTTGCAGACCCAATTCCACCAGAGGAAGTGTCCAAACTTTTACGTAAAAACTTCCAAGAAGAAAAGGAAGCATATCAGAAAATGTGCAATAACATCAATGATACCTTGCAGATTTATAGTACGCTAGGTATTGTAGATGGTAATTTCCTGGCTTTGCGTCAAAAATTGAAGTATTGTCAAGGACAGGTAGATGTCCGTGACAAGATATTGAATACAGGTGATTTTAAGGTGAAAGTAGACTGTCGGGTTTCCGTAGCGTTTACTGGTACTCGTGTTCATACAGAAAAGGATTTTATTCCAGCCTCTCTAAGAGCAAGTGGAACTCCTGGTACTGTTACAGAGAATGATGTTGCACTCATCCAAATAAATAAGAAAAGTGATATACCTGAGAATGCCTATATTTTCCCTATACCAGAAAAAGATCCTATAGATGATAAAATTCCTGATGATTATGATGTGACAGTATTGGGGTATAATGCTGGTGTTACTTTGCAAGATATGAAATTGCAAGATGGAATTAAGCCACAGGCCCAGCATGGAAAAATTACTAATACGAGTGAAGAGTTTCGAATAGGATATGATGTTCCAATTTTGGGAGGAAGTAGTGGCTCTCCTGTTTTGAATAAGCAGCATCAAGTTATTGCTGTAAACAATTCTAGTTTCGGTCAAAAACAAGGCTTTAATTACGGTGTCCGTCTCAAATATCTAATCGAATTGATTAACAAAATTCAAAAAACTAAAAAATAGGCTTATGAGAAAGTTTTTATGTCTAGCAATCACATGCTTTTTGTCTCTCTCTTGTTTCTCGCAAGATTACAACTCTGCACAAGAGAGTCTTCGTAGTCAAATTAAGACTTATTTGACGAATAAGGGATTTAACCCAGAAAACCAAAGTGATGGTCTGAAAATAAAGAGTGAAGGAGTGGCTTATTATGTCGAAATTTCAACGGATGATATTTCGCCGATGTATATTCGTTTGGCTCGATATGTCAAGTACTCTGACGATTTGACACATAAGAAATTGTACGCAAACATTAATCAATATAATATTAAGTTTTGCGCCAAAGTTACGCCACTCAAGAATAGTATTTTGATTTCGGCGGAAATGTATCTAAATCAAGCGTCAGAATTCAATGTCGCTTTCGACACTCTTTTAGAGCAAGTAAAGAGTGCAACTGAAACATTAAAAGATTAAAAGGATAAGAGTATGAAAAAAGTTTTATTTATAATAATAGCATTTACCTTGTTGGTGGCAAATGTAAATGCAAAGGACTTGACCAAGGGACAAATGGAATTGCGCCTGAATATAGTAAAGTCTTTAGCAGCTAAAAGGCTTCAGCCTAAAGTAGATACAGACGGAGATGTTTTTTTTGTGAAGGATGGTAGTAAATTTTATGCTATTGTGAATGAGAATTGGACTTCTCCTTATATGGTTACTTTATATAAGGAATATAGTTATGATGAGGTTTATACTGAAAGGGCGATAAAAAACTGCATAGCAGAAGCTGGTCGCTTCAAGGCTGTTAAACTGTATGCTTATTCTAAAAGCTATGCTTATCGTATAGATGTTGTTTGCCAAAATGCCAATGTCTTCACAAACACTCTTGATGTGTTGATTGGTCAGATAAATGCTGCAGAAAAAAGAGTGGAAAACATTCTTGTGGCAATGCCAGAGATTGACATCAACAATAAAGAAGCTATCTACAATAAATCTTTGGCATATTATGACAAAGGTGATACGGATAAATCTTTTATTCTGTTTGAGATGCTTGCAAACGAAGGATATGAGCAGGCGTATGGCTATATGGGATTGTCTTATCAGTACGGTTATGGCGTAGCAAAAGACGAGAACAGTATGATAGAGTATTATAATCTTGGTATAGAAGCTGGCTACCCTGTTTGTGCTTATCGCTTGGCAAGCTATTATTATTTAAAAGGTAAATATGAACAAGCCTTTGCTAATTTTATGAAATGTGCATCTAATGAAAACAACTTGAAATCTGATGCTTGGTATTGGGTAGGTACTATGCAAGAAAAAGGTCAGGGAACAGACAAGGATGTTACAAAAGCTGTAGCTAGCTACAAAAAGTCTGTAAAATATGCAACTGAATTGGAGTGTGAAGCCAGATTGGCATTGATGCGACTTGGGGAAACGGTAGAAGACAAGAGTGACTTTGTGGATGCTTCAAAAACTATGCTAATGGGTATGAGCGTGAGCGACATGTACAAGACGGGTGAAGAATATGAGTATGGATTTAACAATCGCTACGTTTCTTTGCCAAAAGCTTATGCTTATTATAAGGCTGCAGCTGATAATGGGTATTTGAGAGCTTTTACTAAAATGGGAGATATTTATGTAAGTAAATATTATCCGTTCAACAATAAGAGTCAGTCTGATAAATATTATGCTAAAGCCTTTAAGCAATATAAACAGAAAATTGATTCGGATGGAGATGCGTGCTATATGATTGGTTATATGTATCAGTATGGTAATGGAGTAGAAAAAGACATTGAGCAAGCGAAATTCTATTATAAATCTGGTGCGTTGAAAGGAAGTGCTGATGCGTCTTGGCATTATGGCTTGGTTTGTAAGGATGATATGGAATATGCCGATGCTTATAAATATTTTAAACTGGCTGCAGAAAAAGGTCAAGGTATGGCTATGTTTGAATTGGCTAAGTTGTATGAAGACGGATTGGGTGTAACTCAAAGTAAGAAGAGTGCCATCGAGTGGTATGAAAAATGTTCTAAGAGTCAATACAAGGCACGCACAGATGCTTTGAAGGCTTTGAAACGTTTGAATGTAAATTAAAATACTTATGAGAATTCATTTTGTTATGTGGGTCATTGGCCTTTGCTTAGTGGGAAGTAATTGCTATTCACAAAGTAAATTAATGAATGCGGCTAAAAGTGCAAAGGTAGGAGTTGTTCATGCTCCTACTACCAAAAAGTCAACTATAAGCCCTAGCCGAATGAAAAGAAAGACTACTTCGGTAAAACCTAAACCAATCCATCGTTCTACAGTATCGGCAGATCAGAAATTTGCCAAGACTGCATATATGGAAGTCACAGGTATGGTTTTTGCTAATATTGATAAAAAATCACATATTATAGACGATTATGGTTCTGATCTATATGCCAAGGATATAAGTTACTTGAAACCTAAATTGTACTATCGTGGACTTTGTCAGAGTGAAAAGGATGTTACGTTAGATGTAAAGTTCTTTAAAGAAGGAACTCTTATGTCTGGTTCTGCTTCTCCTGTCGGTTATACTTATTCTACAGATGCGACTGTAAGTTCTGGTGACGGACAAGAACTTGAACTTTCTGGATGGGGAAATCCTTCGTTTACGATTTATGATGCAGGCTACTACAAAGTTGAAGTGTGGTATGAAGGTAATATGTTATATCAAAAAGGCGTTCATATAAAGTCAGGTTCTTCTCCTGTTATGCGTAATGATATATTGTCGATAAATAGTGTAGAATTTGCCAATAGCGATGAGGATAATAAAAATCTAACCCAATATGGTAATACTCTATATAAGGATGATATGAGATATTTGAAAGCGAGAATAAACTATGACGGATTGGCATCTACAGAGCAAAATGTAAAATTGCTAGTTCGCATTATAGACCCAAACGGAGTGTTGTGTAGGGGAGATGGCTCTCCTGTGGGATTTACATTTACAAGTTCTATAATGGTAAAACCTGGAAAGAACCAAGCGACACTTTCTGGTTGGGGCAATTCTTCACAGAGTTCTTATGACGAGGGTGTCGGAGTCTATCAGATTTGGCTTGGTGAAAATAAAATTTACCAAGGTAACTATGAAATCAAAAAGAAGAAAGGAACAGCTTCTTTCTTGACCGTAGATAGTAAGACTGAATTGTCAACAACTTTTGGAAAGGCTGGAGGTACTGAGACTTTTTATGTTAAAACCGATGGTGAATCTTGGGTTACATGGGGACTACCAACATGGTGTAAGGTAAAAAACAAAAAAGAAAATAGTTTTGAATTGGAATGTGCTAAGAATACGAAGGGAAGTTTTCGTAGTGATTATCTAAAGGTAAAATCTGGTTCTAAGGAAGTTAAAATTATTGTTAGACAAAACTAAGAAGAGGCTTATGAGAAAAGTTTTTTTATTTATTGTCCTTGTGGCAATATCTATGGCAAGTTATAGTCAAAAGAGGTATGAGAATAATTATGTGTCAGTGGTAGTTCCTAATGGATGGGTTGTGCAAAATGAGGGTGATAATGGATTGGGGACAGAACTCATGTCTTTTTATAATGATGAATATGATGCCAATATTTATAACTTTGGTATGATAATTGGATTTAACCAGTTTCAGAAACCAGAATTTCTGTTGGAGACTCAAATGAATTTAAAATCAAGTAATCCATTGTTTGAAAAGGCAACTTTTGGCAAAATGTATAATTCTTCTTTTATGGGAAAGTCCGTCAAGGCTACTGATTTTAAAACGCAAATCTTTGATGAAACCTTTAAAGGTACTGCTTATGCATTTAATGAAGGTGGATGTACAGTTTTAGCTGTTGGTAGTTATAAAGTTGGAACTAAGTCTGATTTGCCACAGATTTGGAGAACGGTAAAGTGGAAAAATATCAGAAAGGATACCCATGTGTATGATAGTTTTCGAGAAGAGATAGAGGCTTATTGCGCAGCGACTAATAAGACATTGAAACAAACACCTATTGTGTCAAATGGAGAACGCTATGTTTCTGTCTATTTAGAGCCAGATGCTAATATTATAACAAATACTTATAAGTTTGTTGATATGGAGAAAAGTTCTTTTGATGAAAATAAGATAGAGCAAATTAAGCAAAATTTGCGACCTATATTATTGAATATCCTAAAGGCAACAGCAAAAAATGCAGAAATTGCAGCAAGGGAAATGAAAGAAGGTTACATTTTTAAATATACTTATATAGATAAAAATGACGAGTTCCTTTTTTCAGTAAAACTTACTCCAGATGATTATCAGTAAACGGATAGCTATGATGGCTACTAAGCCTAAGAAGATTATATTTCTCCTCTTGGCTTTGGTAGTTGTCATAGTCATAGTTTTATTTTATAGCATGTCATTAAGGGATTTGGAAAGAAATGAAATTAATAATGATGATATAATGTATGTTATTCCGCATGTGTCAGAGAAAAGATTAGACCAAACTTCGGTGACAATAGAGGAGGTCGTTTCTTTTGAAAAAGCATATAATAGTCAATATGAAATCGACAAACGAAATATAAAAATCGTAAAAAGAATATTTGCACTAAAACATCTTCTTTTAGGAGGGTTGATGCCCGAGCTCCATCGAGCGGAAGATTTGAAAAAAATCATATTAATACACTCTGGTGAGTTCTCGAACGAACAACAGGAAGTCTTGGATTGGTTTTTGTCTTTGGATCAATCCCAACAAGAATATTGGAATATATGTAGTAATGTAAAAACATTACAACAATTTAGAGACAGATTGAATGGTGCAATTCGAATCTATAACTAAGAAGATTAAAAAGAGAGTATTAACCATAAGTTTGCTTGCTTTTTGGGGTGGTTTTCTTATGGGACCTTTATTGTCGATATTTCAAAACGGATTGTTGGCTTTTGATATAAATATCGAGGATAGCCCTAGTTCTGGCTATGAATCTTGGATATCAAGTGATGGTGTTATGTTTGCAGGCAAATGGATGAATGGAGATTTGGAAAAAGGAATGATGATAACAGGCAAGGGTGTTTATGAAGGTGAATTTCAAGACTTGCAACCTCATGGATATGGAGTAATGTATTATAATAATGGCAATGTTTATCAAGGAAATTGGAAATATGGCAAGAAAAATGGTATAGGTTTAAAAATCAATAATAATGATACTCTGTACTTTGGTGAATGGAAAAAGGATGACTTGGTAAGTCGGCAATCAAAAAACAGCAAGAGAAATGAGCCTGTTTATGGTATAGATTTATCCAAGTATCAACCAAGTGGTTCTGTGGAATGGAATAACTTTTCCTTATATTCTGATGAAAAAGGTAGGATTTACTCAAATTTGAATATCGGTGATAATTATTGTTTGCAACCAGTTTCTTTTGTCTTTATAAAAGCAACACAAGGTTCGGCTAAAGATCCTTGTTACGAGAAGCACCAAAAGATGGCTAGAGAATATAAAAAAATAATTGGTGCGTACCATTTCTTTACGATTTCAGTTGATGTAAACCAACAAGTTATAAACTTTATAAATACTGTAAAATGGCAGAAAGGTGATTTGCCACCTGTTCTTGATTTGGAAAGTGAATATTCTAATCATCAATTATATGTCCAAAAACTTAAACAATATGGCATCCAACGTATGCAAAATGAAGCATTGAAATGGCTAGAGATAATAGAGAAATATTACGGAGTAAGACCTATTGTTTATACTTCTGAGGCTTGGAAAAATAATTGTCTAAAAGATGATAGGTTCTCCAAATATGATTTTTGGATTGCTCGTTATAATCAAGTGGGTCCTTCTATGACTAGATGGAAATTTTGGCAAAGTACATGTACAGGAAAACTTAATGGATACAATCGTCATATAGATATTGATATTTTCAATGGAAGTTACCATGACTTTTTAAATTATCGAAACACAATAGTAAATTTATGAAAGACTATAATTTGCAGAGATTTTTAGATGCTCAAGAATCCAGTGGATTTGGAAGTTATAAGCAAGCTATAAATGAGATACAAAAAGGTAAAAAACTATCTCATTGGATTTGGTATGTTTTCCCTATATTGCGATTGAATGGGCAAGATAGCATCAATGAGAAGAAATACGGACTTGTAAATTTGGAGGAAGCTAAGGCTTATTATGGGCATTTGAAATTGAGAGAACGATTGGAAAATGTCAGTGATTTATTGCTTCAAAGTGAAATGAAAAGCATAGGAGATATTTTTGGTGTTACAGATTCTGCTCGTGTTAAGTCATGTATGACTTTGTTTTATATTGTTAGCAAGAATGTTTTGTTTTTAAATGTTTTAAAGAAATATTTTCATGCAAGACCATGTCTGCAAACGTTATTTGCTTTGAATATATCAGCACAGGATTGGCAAGTAATAGCTTCTCAAAGTCTTCAAACGCAAGATGCTTCGGAAAAGTCTTATAGGCAAAGTTCAAAAGAAGTAAAGGCAAGTAAAAAACATCATCTTAATTATGCAAAAGTGTTTGTTGTCTTGTTCGTGTTATTTATTTTGTTTGCAAGTGTCTATTGGGGCTTGCAATTCATAAGACAAAATTTTGAACAGAGTCCTGTTTCGGAAAACATAGAAAAATCAAACGTCCCATTATCCTTGATTTTAACAACTGCTGATGATGTGCCTTTGACAACTACTGATTTGCAAAGGTTTTCTATCCGTCTAAAAATAACAAGCGGTCAAGCTTCGCTTAAACTTGATACTATAGGTAATAAGCCAATAGAGGTTTTGGGGAAAGACAATATTGAAGATTTGCAAGTTTCAGTGAAAGTGGATGGCTGTACGGTGGGAAACAAAACTATCAAGCAAAATGGTAAAATAATGATAAGTGATGATGCCAAAGCGTTTGCTAAATTGCAAGTTAATTATTCGGACTTATGCATCTTTGAGGAATTAGCATGGTATTCTTCTGTTAAAAGAAAAATTGCTGAGCAGAAATATCCTAGGTATATAGAACGAATAAATAAAGTCCATAATGAATCATTTAAAAACTTTTTACTAGCGAAGTTGAAAGTTATAGGAAAGGACTGAACTTTACAAGAAATTATTAACTAAAAATAAAAAAATGGAGAATTTAAAGGAAAGACACGGATGTGTTAGTGCATGGCTATGGGTTGTCATTGTTGTCAATCTATGCTTTTGTGTGTATTATTTTATGACCATGTTGGATTCTGAAAGTTCCCAAAGCCTTGGCTATGGATTTCTTTCATCTCTTTCTGTTTTCTTGATATTGGGTGCCATACTTTTAATGAGATGGAGTAGGTGTGGATTTTATTTAATGGTTGGCATTTCGCTATTGACTCTTATTGTCAATCATTTCTTATTGAAGATAGAAGTGGGTTATAGCATTCCTGGAATTTTAGGAATACTATTTTGGTGGGTGATTTTGCAAATAAGAAAAAATGGTGTGTCTGCATGGAAACTGATGGATACAACTTGGGACTACAAGCATTGCCGTCATCTTTATCAAGTCTTTTTGGCTACTGCATTATTGATAGTTCTTGTTTCTGTGTTTCATTCGTTTAATGGAGGGTCTGTGGTAGATAATCAATCTAAATCACATGCTTCTATTGGTAGTGCATCTAAAGAAATATCAGAAGAAAGCGAGAATAATATAGAATGGAACCAATTCTTTGCAGATGATAAGTCTTGCAAGATAGAAGCTCCTGCGGATTTTCGTAAGGCAAAATTGAATGATGACCAGTTGTTTGCACTTATTTGTACGGATTATGATCCTGCGTTTGTTGCCTTTTCCGAGCCTTTAAAGAATGCAACAGCTGTAGGTGTCAATACAAGTAGGCAGTATGCGCAAGTAGTTGTGAAAAACAATCGTAATGCCCCTGGCGCCGAGAAATATAAGAAAATAGCTGAAAGGCAATTATCTAATGGTGGTTATGTTATTTGTTATGACCTAACAATTGATGGAACAGCTTTTAGGTATAATTTAGTAGCGATAAAGTCTAAAACAGCTTTTTACTATGGACTTATTTATTGCCTTGAGGAATATGCAGGAAAAGTAGAGCCTATAATGTCGCATATGGTAAATAGTTTTCAGATTATGAAATGATATTATCAGAATTGGCAACATTTTGAATAACATTTTTTTGTTCACTTTACAAAGTGTCTTCGTTTAAAGTTTAACTATCATTGTTCCTTTTTCTGCTGGAAACTTTTGTCATACTTGTGATAATAAAGAAATGTATCAACCTGGTTTATATATATATCCTAAGCAACTATGGAAAGCAATTTTCAGAGACCTTCATTAGTTTGAACAATAAAGCCATCAAGTTTGTTCTTTATTGTTTTGGGGATAGAATTAAAATATTTATATGAGTAAGAAATGTTATGTTGTGGGTGTGTGCGTGTTTTGCCTTATCATATTCAGCTATTTGATATGTTTGGGTTGTGCTGGCTGTATCACACTTCCAGTAATTACGATTGAATGGAAAAAAATAAAAGATGCCTCGGATTGTTGTTGTGGTGATGGAAATGGAAACCTTTGGGCAGCAATTTCTTGCATAGCATCTTTGATTATGGGAATATTGGCTTTTCTTGCATGGCGACAGTCAATAAAAGCCAGATTATACACTTCTTTTGAGAATCTTTATGCAAGTTTGTTGGCACAACAGCGTAATCTTTTTGAAAACTCTTGTATAAGTCAAACTCTGTTAAAGCCGAACCCAACATTGACTACTCTGATAAATAGAACTGGTTTTCATTTCAACATTGAAGATGATCAACCGGTAACGACGAACTTTTGTCGTTGTTATAGTAATATAGCAAAAGCATGTAGTGGACAAACTTTTGATTTCCCGACCATATCACAAATATGGAATGATTTTGTTTCCCAACTCGTTTACCGGGCAAATTTCCTGAATTGCTTTAAATTCTTATATAATATTATAGATACGATTGAAGCTTCTGAATTAAGTGATAAAGATAAAGCACTGTATATGGAACGAACACAGGCTTTGTTAAACCAAGACGAATTGTTTTGCTATTATATAAACTTGATTGTCAGCTCTGGCGGCTATGAACAGAATCACCTTGCCACTTTGCGGAAATATCATTTCTTTAGGGATTTGATTAATTCTGATTTGTATAAGGATATTCTGCATAGCAGTATAGCATCTTCTTTGAAGCAAATGATGAGTAGTTATTCTTAGCAGTATATATGGGGTATGGCCTAAATTGAGCACTAACCGTTTGAAGGTTACTTGTTTATGTAATATTTCATAAACATATTATTCATAATATAAACGATAATCAAATATGTTATTACCTGAATTTTTTATATACCCATTAGCATTGATTTTGGGAATACCAATAATGTGTTTTATTTCTTGTGGGGTAGATGGTATAAAAGGATTGTTTGGAGCTACTATAGCCTTTTTCTTGAATATACCGCATACAACCAAACTCTTATGTAAAAATGCATATAAGATACCAGTTAAGTTAAAAGCATTCAAAAAAAACAAAGAGGGAGTGAAACGTTCGTTGCTTATTGTTGGTCTGTTGTTGTCTTTTGTCTTGGTGACTGTCGGTATTGCTAAAGCTTGGATTATTGACAAATTATGCCCTTATGTGATATTGGTAGAAGACAATAAGAAATCAAATGATGTCTGTTATAAAGTTTATGTAGCACTTGGAAATCCTGTCATTAAGGGTGAAAAACAATGTTTGTCTGTAGGTGAAACGCTGATAGTTAATAATTCGTCCAAAAAGTTGATATATCAATCTGTAGTGTATACAAGATATACAGCTGATAGATGCTATTTAGGAACATCTTCTGAAACAATAGAAAGAGATGGAACAATCAAAGTTGACCACTATCCTGATTATTTCTTTTCAGAACCTCCGTCAAGCATAAGAAGTAATTGGTCAACCGAACGGGTATATGTATTAAATGTTGAAGACTAAAATAAAAGAAAAACTTGCAAACTCAATAAACACCATAGTTTGCGTAAGCACTTGTTTAGTATATGTTAATAGATAAGTTTAGAGATCTGATTTTTTCGGATTTTGATTGGAAGAAGATACTTATGTATAGTCTTCCTGTCGTTTCGTTTATTATAGGATTGCTGGTGCCATCACCTTTGTTTGACAGATTGCGTAAAGAGGTTGTTGCAGATGAAGAGCTACAGCTTGTTGAAGTTACGGGATTGATAATGTCCGATGGAAGCCGTTATGACGGTTCCGTTATAAAAGGCACTAAAACAAGGCAGGGATATGGACGATTGACAACAGCCGACAGTACCGTGTATGAAGGCAACTGGCGTAATGATGAGCTGCCGTATGGACAACGTACTACATCTTCTTCTGTTTACAGGGGACGCTTTGATAAGGAACTAAACAATGAAGGATTTGGAATCATTGAGTATTCTGAAGCTTTTATGAATGGTAAAAAGAAACAAGGTAAGGCAGAATGTGATATAGTTAAGAAGTATATTGGTAATTGGCATAAAAATGTAAAACAAGGTCTCGGTAGGTCTGTGAAAATGGATGGCAGTATGGATTTTGGAAAGTATAAGAATGGTACTGAAGTTTCGCAAGTGAATAAATATCAACTTGCTTGTTTATAAATATACATATTACG
>OLSQ01000461.1_pt1 | contig 39849 bp, 41 predicted proteins | sample 1672561 | NCBI WGS metagenome assembly OLSQ01 (sample SAMEA3136699, study PRJEB25190) | human gut metagenome | biome: human gut; feature: human-associated habitat; material: faeces | place: Austria | collected 2013
GTCAAGCCGGTCAAGCCCCATATACACCATGCGGCCACCCTCGGGTCGCGCGCTCGCGCCGCCCTTGATGTCGGGTATCAGCAGCGAGAACGATTCGGACACGCCGTAACTCCAGCCCACGATCTGCTCGCGCGGCATGCCGCCGGTAGGCCGCGATGCCGGCGCGGCCGCATTGGCTGCCGGAAGGGGCGTCAGTTCGCTTTGGCTGCGCTTGGTCTCCTTGGAGTATTCATATGTATTGTAAAGACTCGGCAGATTGGCCCCGACGGCGAGAGCACCGGCACCGAGCGTCACGCATGTGGCGATGGCCCACCGGCGCACCGTCTTGCCGCGCACGGCCTCGACAAGCCACGCGATCACCAGTGCCAGCATCACGAATGCGAAATAATAGGTCATCTGCGGATGGTTGGCGTTGAGCTGAAGCATGGCAGCCACGGCCGTGAGAGCCGCGCCGGTCACATAGCGCCCGCGGTAAGTCAGCACAAGGCCGGCAATCGTCGGCGGTATGTAGCACAGGGTCACGAACTTCCATATGTGACCCGCGCCTATGATGATCACAAAGTACGACGACAGACCCCACGCAACCGCCCCGATCAGCGCATAGTACCAGCGCAGACGCAAGGCGAACAGCAGGATCAGGAAACCCGCCATCATCATGAACAGCAGGTTCGACGGCGCGGGAAGTCCCAGACCGTACAGGGTGTTGATCCAGTCGAACAGACGGTTCGACGGGTATGTGGGCGATATCTGGAAAGTAGGCATTCCCCCGAAAAGCGAGTTGGTCCACAGAGCCTGCTCGCCGGTGACCTCATAATAGGCTTTCCCTTCCTGACCGTTGGCAGCGCCCTGCTGCATATCGGCCTGGCGCAGCGAATTGCCTTCGAAATTGTCGGGATAGAAGAAAAGCACCGACACGACGGCCAGAACGGCCAGCGACACGAAGAACCCCCATACCTGCGGGTTGCGTATCCAATCTTTGAACTTGTTCATCTTTGTATATTGTTGCGGTACACGTCTGTGAGGACGGGTATTTTTTTATCGTCTGCCAATCATTTTATTATCACCTTCGACGAATCAGAAGGAGTCACGCGGATATAAAATCCGGGAGCAGGATTCGCCGAATCGACGCGCACACCGTTGATGTTGTAGTACGTGGCCGGTTCGTCGCGGTCGTATTCAAGTCCGGGAATACCCTGCACGCCTGTCAGATACACGGTAATGCTCTTGATACGGCTCTGGCGCGACGATGTAAACACCACGCTTTCGGGGCACTCTCCCTCCGTCGGCTCCCATGTACAGCTGTAGTAGTCGTAGGCGCCGTTGTCGACCGTGAAATCGATGTCCGACGTGCCCGACTCGCTCAGCTCGAATACCACCCGCGATATGTACATCGCCGGCGTCATTGACGTGACGGTGAGGCGGTCGCCGTCGTAGATGCGCAGATCGCAGCCGGCATCGTACGAATGATACAGGCGCACATGGGTGTTGCCTTCATCAGTAGCCTCGAAGCTGAGTGCGGCATATGAGCTGCTGAACGAACGTCCGTCCAGCGCCACCCATTCCGAGCGGCCCGGCTCCTCGATCGCCGGAGTGAGGGTCGACGGTGCGTTGAAATTGAAATGTGCGGCCACGGCATGGTCATCGCCGGTGATCCAGAACGCGGCGGCAGTCAGCTCGCTTGGCTGCATGCCGTCCTTGAACGCGCGGGCACTCACGTAGCAGTCAGTGCGCAACTCGAGAGGCGACGTATACAAAGGCGACGTGAGCGTCGGATCGGTTCCGTCGGTCGTGTAGTGTATCACGGCGTCCGGAGTCGGACAACTGATCGTGATCATGCTTCCGGCAGGCAGTGTGCCGCCGGCCGGAGTCATCACCGGGGCTGCGACCTGTTCCTTCTCCGGTTCCACTACGCCGTTGGCCGTGTCATAATAGACTGTGATCGAACGGATGTACAGGCGCTTTGCAGCATCGAGCGTCAGCGCCGAGATCTTCTGCGGAGCTATGGCCGGAATGTCGATGCGGTAATCGGTAAATTCGGTATCATCCACCGTAACGGTCTCAGAATTCAGCGTGATCATCGCCCCGGCGTCGCGGTTGCTGTTGTAGCGCGCCGCGTTCACCACGTAATACTCCGGAATTATCGATGCGTTTGCGGTCAGATGGATGTTGAACTTGCCATCGTTCTTCGACGAGCCGAGCTTTATGCAGTCTTTTTCCGGAAAGACGTTCACCACACTCGTCACGGACTCTATATAACCGCGTCCCGAGGACACGGCGGTCGTGAAGTCACTGTTGTCGAGAGTCTGAGTCGACGAAAACTCCGCCCCGAACTCTATGGTATAGCTGCGTATCTCGGCCTGAGAGGCCACCGACGACGCCAGCGCAATCATTGCAAATAACAATCGTTTCATATCATATTCGTTTCAACCCACAAAGATACAAAATATCCCCGACCCCGCCAACACCCCCGCCGTCCATCATAACGGTTATCGCTTTTACACCGGTTTACTCAAGCAGTAAACCGGCAGTCGCTTCGCGGTTACCGACGGGATGATGCGCTGCCGGATGAATGCGGAGTGGACGCCGGAGCGGCAGGACGTGATTTGCGCTTGACGTAGTCGGTGAGATAGACGGTGAAAAGCGGGAAGATAATCATGCCTGCGATCGGGAGCACGACAGCCACGATGCGGCCCGCGACGGTCATCGGATTGACGTAGCAGCCGACCGTACCCATGTTCATGAAAGCCCACCACAGAGCGGTCCAGTATGTGTCGACCTGCGGATTGACAATGTGTTCGCACTGGTAGAAGATAAGTGAACAGAAGTATACGACCATCATCAGCATCACCAGATACGACATGAAGAATGATGTGATGGCGTTCGACGAAAAGTAGCCGAACACTATCGACAGCGCAAGCGCGCCGCGCGCCAGCGGTATGAACCGCACGAAGTAGAGTGCGTCGGGCGTCAGATGGATATCGGTGAGTGAGATCAGATTGAGATACGGCACCGACAGCAGCAGAAACAGCAGCCTCGAGCGCACGTAGCGCCACTTGCCTGCCGCAAAATACATCTCGACGAAGAAATCTATGATAAACACCACGCATACCCAGAGCTGAAAGGTCATGTAGTGGCTGTTCTGCAGAAAATCGATTTCCTCGAACGTATCGATCGAGATGTATACTATCAGCAGTACCGACAGCACCAGCACTATCGTATGCATGGTCCACAACACTATCGGACCGACCTCGGAGTGTCGGTGCGGCTTTACTGTTGTCGGAATTCTGTCGGAAGCCATTGCGATGAATTTTTTTTGCAGGAGATGCGCGTTTGTAGCGAATTATTTTAATTAAAACAAGGATGCCGTTAAAATTGTTTTTCGTAACTTAGCACCTGCGATGAAACCGAATGCTTTTCCCGACTATCCCACCCTCAGACGCCGCTACGAGGCATACCTGCTGCTCGAGCGGGGCCTGAGTGAGAACACGCGCGCCGCCTATCTGGCCGATGCCGACCGGCTGCAGGATTTCCTGCGCGGACGCGGAATCGACTTCGACCGTGCCGACGTGACGGTGCTCTCCGACTTCATCGCCCAGATAGCCGGGCTGGGCATCGCGCCGCGCTCGATTGCCCGGGTTGTTTCCGGCATCAAGTCGGTATTCCGCTATCTCCGCCTCGAACGGCAGATCGACTCCAATCCGGCGTTGCTGCTCGACACGCCCCGCATCGGACGCCATCTGCCATCGGTGCTGTCGGTCGACGAGATCGACAGCATGATAGCGGCCATCGATCCGGCATCGCCCACGGCACTGCGCAACCATGCCATCGTAGAGACATTGTACGGCTGCGGACTGCGTGTGAGCGAGCTGTGCGCACTTCCTCTGAGCCGCATCGATTTCACCCGGGGAATGGCCCTGATCGAAGGCAAGGGAAGCAAGGAGCGCATTGTGCCCATGTCGGACAGCGCCCTGGAACTGATACGCACCTACGTAACCACCGACCGCACCCTGCTGCGCATCGACCGCGGCGAGGAGGACATCGCTTTCCTCAACGTGCGCGGCCACCGGCTCACGCGGCAGATGGTGTTCATCATGCTGCGGCAACTGGCCGCTTTGGCCGGAATCCGCACGAAAATATCGCCGCACACACTGCGCCACTCGTTCGCCACCCACCTGCTCGAAGGAGGCGCAAACCTGCGGGCGATACAGCAGATGCTCGGCCACGAGAGCATCTCCACAACCGAGATTTACCTGCACATGGACAACTCGCACCTCCGTGAGGAAATCCTGAACCACCACCCGCGCAACCGCCGCCCCAAAACCGACTGACCGCCATGTATCAGACCGTCGAATGCCTTGCACTGCGTACCGTGAAGTACGACGACCGCCGATCGATCGTCGCGGCATGGAGCATGCAGCTGGGACGCCTGTCGCTGATGGTACCCGACGGCTCGGGACGTGAGGCGCGCCGCCGACGCGCGCTGATGATGCCGCTGAGCCTCTTCGCCGGAGAGATCGACCTGCGGCCGGGACGCGACATCCATGCCATCCGCGATGTGCGTCCACTGACCGTAGCCGCCGACACCATGGCCGATCCGGCCAAGTCGGTTGTCGCCCTGTTTCTGGCCGAGGCGCTTGAGCGGCTGCTGCGCGTACCGGCCGCCGACGAGGCGCTGACAGCTTTTATCTTCGATGCTGTAGGACGCCTCAACGGTCTCGACCGCCCGTCGGCCGTGGCCAACTTCCCGATCATTTTTCTGAGCCGCCTTGCCACATATCTTGGCATCGCTCCCGATCCGGCGCAGTGGTGCCCGGGGCGGTGGCTCGATCTTGCCGAAGGCATCTACCGCGCCACGCCGCCGACGTCGGGACCTTGTCTCGATCCGGGCCAGAGCGCCGTAGCGGCCATAGTCGGACGACTCGGCTTCGACAGCGGAAGCCGCCTGCGGCTGTCGCGGCCGGTGCGGCGCGAAATTCTCGACAGAATTCTCGAATATTACACATTGCACCACTCGCGCCTCGACAACCTCAACTCGCTGGCGGTCGTGAAGGACATCTTTTAGGACTTTTTAATCCGGAATCCCTCAGCCTTCCATCGCCTCGAGAAAACGTGCACGGAAAGTATCGCCTACCGGGATAGTCGCCGATGCAATGGTGAGCGACGAGCGGTCGAATGCAGCTATATGGCGCAGCCCAACTATGAACGAGCGGTGCACGCGCATAAAACGGTCGGGAGGCAGCTGCGCCTCGGCGCCTTTCATACTCATCTGGGTCAGGACGGGGCGCTCGCGGTCGGCGACAAAAATTTTCACATAATCCTTGAGACCTTCTATGTAAAGGATGTCGGCGACCGGTATACGGACCTGACGATAGTCGCTGCGCACAGTCAGGCAGGCATCGGCCGGAGCCGGTGCAGGCACGGCAAGACGCCCGGTCACACGGGCGACAGCCTCGCTGAACTCTTCGAAGCTGACCGGTTTGAGCAGATAGTCGGCGGCATGCACGCGGAAGCCCTCGAAGGCATAGTCGCGGTAAGCCGTGACGAAGATCACCAGCGTGCCGGCATCAGCGGCCGCGCGCGCCAGTTCCAGTCCGGTCATCTGTGGCATCTGTATGTCAAGGATTGCCAGATCCACCCCGCCGCCACGGATCGCGGCAAGGGCATCGGCGGCCGAGATGAACGAACCGACGGTCTCGATGGTATCTATGCGCCGCGCATAGCTTTCAAGCAGCCTTACGGCCAGCGGCTCGTCATCGGCTATTATGCATCTGTATTTAGACATGGGCGGTCAACGGTGACTGTGGCGGTGAATACATTATCGGTCTGCGATGTCTGAAGGGTGGCCCGATGGCCGTAGATCAGCTCAAGACGGCGGCGCAGGTTGGCCAGACCGACCCCCGAATGCGACGGATCCTGCCGCGCGCCCGTGTCGACATGGTTGACGGTCGTGCATTCGATCCGGGAAGCATCGGCCTGCAGGGTTATCTCGATCGGATCGGAGGCGCAGGTGGTGTTGCCATGCTTGAAAGCATTCTCGATCAGTGTCACGAACAGCAGAGGTGGCACCATGATGCCTGCATCGGCGTCGATATCGACCGACACGCGGATGGGCCGATCGCCCAGCCTGAGCCGCATCAGCTCCACATAGTTGTCTATGAACTCCACCTCGCGTTCTATGGCAACCCGCTCGGGATTCTCGTACACGACATACCGCAGAAGCGCCGACAGGTCGTGAACGGCCCGGCGCGCCTCGTCGGGCGATATCTCTATGAGCGAATAGATGGTATTGAGCGTATTGAACAGAAAGTGTGGATTAAGCTGGCTGCGCAGGCCGTTAAGCTCGTTCTCGCGGTTATCAGCGGCGATCTGGCTGCGGCGCCGCTCCAGGTCGAGCCAGCGGCCCGACAGACGCATCACAAGCGCAAGCGTAACGGTCAGCACCAGCATGATCACGTCGCGAAGAATGAACGACAGCGATGCAGCCATGATGTGCAGTTCGGGCATCGAGTCGAACCGTCTCGGACGGGTCACGTGGCCGCGGTTGAAAGTATACATCACCCATGTTACAGCCGCGATCAGCACCAGATTCCACAATATGAAACTTAGCCAGCGCTTGCGGCGCGTGAGCGTCCGGTCGATGATTATGAAGTAGTTGATGTAGAACACCAGGATCATCAGCCCCGACTTGGCGTAGATATTCCACGGCGTGTGCGTCGCATGCGGACGACCCGACACGGCATATCCCATAAGCATCTCCGGCAGAATGAAGATGATGGCTACAAACAGCAGATGTGTGAACAGAGTGGCTATCCGTCTGGGACGTCCCTCTTTGTGAATCAAAGGCTTCATGCCGCGAATTTACGAAATTTCAACAATCCGCCACCCCTTTTTACAAGGTTTTTTCACTTTTTCCAATTCCGTAGGCACATCTGCAGGAGCCATGGCGGACGGACCCAAATGCTTCGGAATCAAAAAATCGGGGATCGGGCGGGCGGCGTGACAGTTTTATTTGCTAACTTTGCAGCATGATTAAGAATTTATTGTTTGATCTTGGCGGTGTCATCATGGACATCGAGAAAGAACGCTGCGTGGCCGCCTTCGAGAAACTCGGCCTGCGCGACGCCCGCAGCTATTTCGGCGAATTCAGCCAGCAGGGGCCGTTCATGCTTTTGGAACAGGGAGCGATAGGCGTCGACGAGTTCCACGCCGCCCTGCGTCCCGGCCTCCCCGCAGGAGTCAGCGACCGGAGCATCGACGATGCATTCTGCGAATTCCTCATAGGCATTCCCGCACGGCGGCTCGACTCGCTGCTGCACCTGCGCCGCGATTACCGCGTGTACATGCTGAGCAATACCAATCCGATAATGTGGGCCACAAAGATCCGCACCGAATTCGAGCAGCAGGGTCTTACGCGCGAGGACTATTTCGACGGCATTGTCACATCGTTCGAGGCCAAGGCTCTCAAGCCCGACCGCGCTATCTTCGACTATGCCTGCGGCAAACTTGGTATACTGCCCGGAGAAACGCTGTTTGTCGATGACTCGCAGGCAAATCTCGACGCCGCCGCTGCTCTGGGCTTCCACACCGCCCTGGCCGCTCCCGGCACGGAATTCACCCGGGTCATAGCCCCGATTCTCGAAGCCGAGGGATGAAACCGACCATCGCCACCGTCGGGACCTTCGACGGCTTTCACAACGGACACCGGCAGCTGATCGGGCGGCTGATCGCCGAGGCACGCGCACGCGGGATGGAATCGGCGGCGGTCACTTTCGGATCACATCCTCTGGCACTCGTCGCTCCCGGGCGTACGCCGCCGCTGCTCGAGAGCCGCGACGAACTGCACGGCCGACTCGCACAGTCGGGCATCGACCGCGTCGTGTGGCTCGATTTTGACCGCGACATAGCATTGATGACCGCCGCGGAGTTCATGGCCATGCTACGCGACCGCCACGGTGTGGCAGCCGTGCTGATGGGTTATGACAACTCGTTCGGGTCCGACCGCCTGCGCACGCCGGCCGAATATGCCGCCGCCGGCCGAAGTGTCGGCGTAGAGGTCATCTTCGACGGGCAGTACATTCAGCCGGAGACCGGACACGCGCCCGCCAGCAGCCTGCTGCGACGCTGCATCGCCGAGGGCTCCGTCGACCTTTTCACACTCTATACCGGGCGCCGCTACACGCTCGACGGCACCGTGGCTCACGGACGCCGCAACGGTCACCGGCTGGGCTTCCCTACCCTCAACCTCGACTTCGACAGTGCCCGCTGCATCCCCGCAAGTGGCGTCTACAGCGGCATAGTGGCGGTCGGAGACAGCGATTTCCCCGCTGTGATCAACATCGGACGCAATCCCACTATTGCCGACGGCAATCCGGTCACGGTCGAAGCCCATGCCATAGGCGCCGATCTGGGCGAGCGCTACGGCGAGCATATCACGGTCACATTCGGACACCGTCTGCGCGACGAACGCCGGTTCGACTCGCTCGAACAGCTCCGGAGCGCCATCAGAGCCGATGTAACCGCCGCACAGCAAATGCAAAAACAGCCATGACACACCTACCCGAAGAATTCACAGCTATGCTCGGCGCAATGGGTCCGGACTATGCCGACCTTGCCGCGGTTCTCGCCGAAGAACCCGCTCCGGCCGCCGTCAGGCTGAATGCCGGCAAACCGTCGTGCGCGCCCGAAGGCGCCGTAGCTGTGCCATGGTGTCCGGGCGGCTACATACTGCCCCGGCGGCTCCGATTCACCTTCGACCCGGCCCTGCATCAGGGTCTTTACTACGTACAGGATTCCTCGTCCATGGCCCACGGCGCGGCTGTAGCCGCCGCAGTCGCAGCTCTCGGCGACACATCAGGACGCCATCTGCGCTACCTTGACGCCTGCGCCGCTCCCGGCGGCAAGACCGTGTGTGCCATCGACAGCCTGCCGGCGGACGCCTTCGTCGTGGCCAACGAGTACGATCCGCGCCGCGCGGCCGTGCTGGTCGAGAATCTGACCAAGCATGGCTCGGGCCGCGCCGTCGTTACACGCGGCGACGCCTCGGCAATCAGCTGCCCCGACGGATTTTTCGACATCATTGCCGCCGACGTACCCTGCTCGGGCGAGGGCATGATGCGCAAGGAGGAGGCCGCTGCCGCTCAGTGGTCGCCTGGGCTGGTCGCATCGTGCGCCGCCCTGCAGCGCCGCATCGTAGACAATCTGTGGCCGATGCTGCGCCCCGGCGGATGCATGATCTACAGCACATGTACTTTCAACCGGTCGGAAAACGAAGAAATAGTCGAACACATCATCAGCGACCTGAACGGAGAAGTGCTCCCGGTCGCAACGCTCGAACGGCCGGAAATAGCACGGGCCGTCGACGCCGCTTTCCCCGCCTACCGCTTCCTTCCCGGCCACGTTGAAGGCGAAGGGCAGTTCATAGCGCTGCTTCGCAAACCGGGCGATGCCGGCGATCAGAGTCCGGTGACACGCAAGAAGTCAAAAAATAATAAACTGACCGGGAAAACCAGGACTCAGCAGCCTGCCGTGGATATCGCCCGACTGCTTGCCGGAGACTGGGTTCTCGATCCGGATGAAGCCGAGCCAACCGCAGTACGGACCATCCACCTGGCCGACCTGCGCACCGTCCGCGAAAGCCTCCATATAATCTCCGCCGGGACACCGCTCGGCACCGTCAAGGGCCGCGATTTCGTGCCATCGCAGGCGCTTGCACTTGCCCGCGACCTGCAGGCTGCCGCTTTTCCGCAGGCGCCGGTCGACCGCGCCACGGCGCTCGACTACCTGCGCCGCCAGGCCATCACGCTGTCCGACGGCACACCCCGCGGCATAGTCCTTCTCACCTGCGGCGGCTATCCACTGGGCTTCGTCAAGAATCTCGGCAACCGGGCCAACAACCTCTACCCCGCTGCCTGGCGCATCCTCTCGGCCTCCGCCGATTGATCTCCGCCGATACGGCCTGCGGTGATTACCTGCGGGCGAGCCAGGAGAAGATGCTGTCGTAGAGAGGATAGCGGACTTCGGGCCGCGACAGGACCACGTCATGCAAGGCACCATGTACGGTGAATTCGGTCACGTCGCAGCCCAGACGACGGCCGTAGCGGCTGATGTCGGCCACGTCGAGCACGGCATCCTTGCGGCTGTAGGCTTCCGGCGCGTCGTGCGAAGTGACAGTCGAATCGCTGTGCATCAGCAGAATCGGCACATTTATGCCGGGATAGTTCTGAACCCGGGCTTGTCCGTTGTCGATGGCCGCGATCCACGAAGCCTCGACAGCGGGCGACTGCTCCAGTTTCCAGTCGGTGTTATAGGTCCATTCACCGCCATATCGCTTAAGAAGGCTGCGCGCATAGGCGGTTGAGGCTCCCTGGGGTATTTTCATTCCCTTGATCAGCGGACCGAGTGTCGCGACAGCCGGAATCAGAAACTTTTCCTGAAAGGCCGACTGATTCCAGTCGAGAAAGGGGGAGTTCAGCACAAGCGCGGTAACTGCCGTGTCAGGTTCGGCAGCCATATAAAGCGATGCGGTCAGTCCTCCGGCCGAATGCCCGATAAGCACGATGTCACGGACGCCGTCGGACTTCATTACTGCGATTGCCGAGTCGATGTCGGCGAAGTACTCCTTAAGGTCACGGACCTGAAATGGAATCTGCCCCTCAAGGAGCGAACGGCCGTACTTGCGCAGATCCACGGCGTAGAAATCGTAGCCTTCGGCGGCAAAGCGGCGCGCCATTTCATCCTGAAAGAAATAGTCGTTGAAGCCGTGGATATAAAGCACGCCGCGGCCAAGCGGCTCCCCGGTCCGCAGCCGGACTACGGTAGAACGCACGGGGCCGGAATAGTCCGTACCCTGGTCGATGTGGCGCATCTCAAAGCCGTCACCGAGCACATCGGCCTGCCATGCGGATGCAGCAGCCGCGGTCAGCACAACGGCGACCGCGGCAGCGCAGAATATCTTTCTCAGGCCAGGCACAGGATCAGAGCCTGGGCTGCGACCACTCGCAGGAACATGGTCAGAGGATAGACGGTCGAATAGGCTACGGCCGGAGCGTCGTTGCCGGTCGAGTTGTTGGCATAGGCCAGGGCCGGGGGATCAGTGTAGCTGCCCGAGAAGAGGCCCATGATGGTCAGGAAGTTGATGCGGTCGCGACCGCGGGCTATCAGTCCGACCACGACGAGCGGCACCACCGTGATGACGAATCCCCAGATCACCCACCACATGCCGGTGGTGTTGAACACGGCTGATGCGAAGTCTTTGCCTGCCGCGATACCCACAGAGGCGAGGAACAGACAGATGCCAAGCTCGCGCAGCAGCAGCGAGGCCGACGACGACGTGTACGTCACGAGCTTGAACTTATAGCCGAAGCGGCTCAGCAGGATGGCAACCACCAGCGGGCCGCCGGCCAGACCGAGCTTCATTCCGAAGCCGAGGTTTACCGATCCCAATATGATACCAAGGATGATGCCGATAAATATGGTGATGAGATTGGGCTGGTTGAGACGCTTCATCGAATTGCCGAGCCGGGCTGCCAGACGGTCGATGTCCTCGAGATTGCCCACGACAGTGATGCGGTCGCCCATCTGCAGACGCAGGTTGGCCGACGCCAGCAGATCGACACCGGCGCGGTTGACGCGCGTGGCGTTGAGCTGATAGCCGTTGTGCAGACGCAGCGATCCGATCGACACTCCGTTGAACTCGCTCTTTGTGACCAGGATGCGCCGCGAGTAGACGGGCGTCGGGGTCGATTCCCAGTCCATCTCCACGTCGGGGCCGAGGACGGCGTGGAAGCGTTCGGCATCGTGGGCCGAGCACACGATCAGCAGTATGTCGCCCACGTGGATTTCAGTGGTCGACTTGGGTATGATGATCTTGTTGTCGGTGGTCATCATTCGCGAAACCACAAAGTTGCATTGGATCACATCATGCAGCGACACCATCGTGCGGCCGTCCACCAGCTGGTTGGTAACCTTGATCGACAGGATATATGGCTTGAGCTGCGAGTTCTCGTGATCGTTCTCGATTTCCTTGATCTCGCTGTCGGTCTTGATCTTGAAGATACCCTTGATTACGAACATGGCCGTGATGATGCCGATAACGCCCAGCGGATAGGCTGCCGCGTAGCCCTGCGCCATCAGGTTGGCCTGCTCGGGACTCTGGGTCATCTGCGAGATGGTCTGCTGGGCGGCCGCCAGGCCCGGAGTATTCGTGACAGCGCCGCTCATCACGCCTACCAGGGCGCTGATATCCTTGACATTGCCGAAGAAATAGATACCCAGCACTATCAGCACATTGAGGCCGATCGCAAGCACGGCAAGGCCGTTGAGGCGTACGCCGCCTTTCTTGAACGACGAGAAGAAACCGGGGCCCACCTGAAGACCGATGGCGAAAATAAACAGAATGAGGCCGAATTCCCTTACGAATTTCAGCACATTTGTGTCGACCGTGTAGCCGAAGTGGCCCATCAGAATTCCGACAAAGAGCACGAATGTCACGCCCAGGCTGACACCGCAGACCTTGAGCTTACCGATGTAGATACCCGCGGCGATCACAAACGAGTATAGCACCAGAGTTGATGCTATCGATGTGTTGCCCGGCCCTAAAAGTTCTGTAATCCAATCCATTACCTTGTGTTATTTACCTGAATTACGGAATTTTTTCCGAATTTTCTGCAAAGGTAGCGTTTTTTTTTGAATCGACGTCCATATCCGTCCCAAAAGATTCACCGTCCCCGCGAAATACATGCAGACATACAGACTCAGCTCGGCTTTCTTCATCTTTTTTATGTCGGTTTATGCCGGTGGTTTGGCAGCTTCTACTTATTTTTGTATCTTTGTGCAAATTACTTAGGCAATGGAAAACCACGAATCAGCGCTTCGCGCCGGAACGGTCATCGCCGGGCCCGAGCGCTCCTATACCATACGGAAGGTACTCGGCCAGGGAGGCTTTGGCATCACATACCTGGTGACAGCGCCGCTGAAAGTCGGCAACATCACAGTACAGTGCGACTTTGCGGTCAAGGAACTGTTCATAAACACAATATCCTGGCGCGACGGCGTCAGCCAGTCGGTATGCTTCAGCCCGACGGCTTCGGCCGAGATCAGGTATTCACTGAAATCATTCGTCAAGGAGGCCCGGCGGCTCCACGACCTCGGCGTCGATGATCCGAATATCGTAAAGATCAACGAAGTGTTCGAGGCCAACAACACAGCCTATTACGTCATGGAGTACCTCTTTGGGCAGACACTCGAGGACTATGTGCAGCGCGCCGGTCATCTGTCGCTCCAGGAGACCGACTTTTTCATGAGACCCATCATCCGCGCCGTGGCCGACTTGCACCGCCGTCAGGTGACGCACTACGACATAAAGCCCCTCAATATCATTATTGCCGAGGGTGACGATGCCGTTCGCCCCGTGCTGATCGACTTCGGCCTCGCCAAGCATTACGACCGGCACGGGCAGGCAACTTCGACCAACCGCGGAGGCGGTTATTCGCCCGGCTATTCGCCCATCGAGCAGTATGCCGGACTGACCACTTTCACCCCGCAGGCCGACGTATACGCTCTGGGGGCAACCTTGTATTACTGCCTGACGGGTAACCGGCCAGCCGACGCCCTGGCGCTCCAGCCTGCCCAGGTTCAGCGCGATCTCGCAGCTTTGGTTCCTGAAAATATCGTCCGGACCATCGTCCGCGCCATGTCGCTCAAACCCGAAGACCGGCCAGCCGATGCCTCCGCGCTCTACGACGAACTCTACGGACAATCACCGGCGCAACCGGCCACACCCACATCAAGCCGCCGGACCGTCGCCTTCGCCAATCGCACAGTTGCGCAACCCGAAAGCCGCCAGACCGCACCATTCGAAGTATCCCGACCTACGCCAGCCACTGTCAACAACGGCAACGCCGCCCGGCCTCCGAAGCGCAACAGCAGATACATGATTATCGGCGCTCTCGCATTGGTCGCCGTCCTCATCGGAGGAATAATATTTTTCGGCCTCTTCAAGGATAATAAGTCTGTTACCGAACCTCATCCGTCCCAACCGACAACATCCGCAGCGGACACCACTACGGAAAACACACCGGGGAATGCATTACCGACGGAAGTCCCGGCACCGGCGATCGCCACTACGTCCGAACCTGCCGCCGACGTTTCCTCAGAGACAAAGTCACGGGACTGGCGCATGACCCCGAGGCACCTCGACATCCTTGCCATCGATACGACCCTCGGCAAAAACAGCCCTATATATTGCTTCAATTCCAAAGAATGGTCTATGCTGTCGCGCCAGACGCATTCGTCGCTTCAGCCTTGCGGCATCGCCATAATTGCCAACGGTATGCGATTTGTGATTGATCTGGATAATGCTGAGGGCGAGAAAGGAGATCTCATGAGCCTTGATTTTGCAAAAAAACGCTATGGGGCTTATATTCCAACAGCCGCCCAACGCGACTATTTCGTAAAAAACAAAGATGCCATCAATAATATTATTGACTGTGTTGACGCAAGCATCGGCATTTACGGCTCATCTTTCTGGGCGCAGGGCGACACACCCGCAATCTTAGGTGTAAATTATTCCACCACAGTTAAAAACGGCGAAAAAATTGAAAAAGCCGATACGATGTACATGCCAAAGAATCTGCGAGCCGTCTTTCCGCTTGACGGCTACGACCGGGTGATAAAGAAACTGATGTGATCCCTATGCGATCTCTATGATCTCTCTATCTCCCGATAGAAGATTTTTTCACAGGAAATGGCCGGAGTTTGATTTTTTGTGTGTATCTTTGCGCAACGGCGCTGAACTTTACGCGCGCTGCCATGTATATATATAATTGGACCTGCAAAACATAAAACAATATAACCCAGCAATGCGTACGAAATATACAAGAGTCTTACTGAAGCTGAGCGGCGAGTCGCTGATGGGCCATCAGGGCTACGGCATCGACACTGAGCGCCTCAACAGCTACGCCACACAGATCCAGGAAGCCGTCAATGCCGGCGCACAGGTGGCGATCGTCATCGGCGGCGGCAATATATTCCGCGGTCTGAGCGGCGCCTCGCGCGGCTTCGACCGTGTAATGGGCGATCAGATGGGCATGCTCGCCACGGTGATCAACTCGCTCGCGCTGTGCTCGGCCCTGCGCGGCATCGGCCAGGCAGCCCGTGTGTTCACCGCGCTCAACATGTATCCGATCGGCGAATACTACAGCAAGTGGAAAGCCATCGAAGCCCTGGAGAACGGTGAGGTTGCCATCATTGCCGGCGGCACGGGCAACCCCTTCTTCACCACCGACACCGGAGCGGCCCTGCGCGCCGTAGAGGTCGAGGCAGCCGTGATGCTCAAGGGCACACGCGTCGACGGCATCTACACCGCCGACCCCGAGAAGGACCCCACGGCCACGAAGTTCGATGTAATAACCTACGACGAAGTGTACAACCGCGGCCTGAAGGTGATGGACCTCACAGCCACAGCCCTGTGCAAGGAAAACGACATGCCCATCATCGTCTTCGACATGGACACCCCCGGCAACCTGGCCAAGGTTCTCGCGGGTGACAATATCGGCACCCTGGTAAAAATCTGAAACATATAAAACCCCATATATCATGACCGACCCGAAAACATATCTCGCACCGGCCGAAGAAAAAATGCAGATGGCCGTCGAATTCCTCGATGAAGCACTGGCCCACATCCGCGCCGGCAAGGCCAATCCGAAGATTCTTGACCCCATCCGCGTCAACTACTACGGCAGCATGGCTCCGCTGAGCAACGTAGCCAATATCTCCGTACCCGACGCCCGCACCATCGTCATCACACCCTGGGAAAAATCGATGTTCAAGGAAATCGAGAAAGCCATCATAAACTCCGAGCTCGGCATCACTCCCGAAAACAACGGCGAGGTGATCCGAATCAGCATCCCGCCTCTGACCGAGGAACGCCGCAAGAACCTCGTAAAGCAGTCGAAAGCCGAGGCCGAACAGGCCAAGATCTCGGTCCGCAACGCGCGCCGCGACGCCATCGAAGGTCTGAAGAAAGCCATCAAGCAGGGCATGCCCGAGGATGTAGAGAAGGATTCCGAAGCCTCCGTACAGAAAATGCACGACAAATATCTGAAAAAAATCGATGAGCTCTTCGCCGCAAAGGAGAAGGAAATCCTCACCGTCTGAAACATAAAAACACACTTAAAAATGAAAACTCTGAAATTACTGGCCGTGGCCGCCATTGCAGCCGCAGCCCTCACAGCATGCAGCGGCGACAAGGCGCAGCAGTCCGACAACACCAACACCGAAGCCGCACAGGCCGTCGACAACCAGCCTCTTGAAGTGAACCTCGAAGCGACCGTTTCCGACAGCACGCAGCTCGACAGCGCCATCGAACAGGCCACCGACGGACAGCCCGCCGAAGTGGTTGAAATCGACGTCAACAACTGATCCGCCGCAGCGACTGCATATGCAAGCCCTGCCCCCGCGGCGGGGCTTGCGTCGTTACTACTCGGCAAATTCATCGATGATTCCATCAGAATCTCATCGGTAGGCTACATTGCGAAGACTTTTGCCGTAAAAGATATTAACAGTATCCCGGATACAATTCTTCTCGACGACGATATGGTCATGCTCAATGAGATTGTCGTGAAACCTCAGAAAATACGTCATAAAACGGCAGGCCGCCTGTATACTTCGACTACGACAAATCCCGGCTTGACGACGGCTCGTTCACATACACGTTTCCTGAAGAAATCATGCTTGATGAAGGCAATTATTACATCGAACTGGAATTCCTTGAAAATTTCCATGATGAATATTTCATCATGAGGTCAAAGCCTTTGACGGGCAAGACCCGCTACAGATACGCAAGCCAATCCGGATGGGAGACACTCCCTTTCGGCGCGCCGGTCTATATAGAATATGACAGCGTGGAATAAGCCGACGGCCGACCTCGCCGCAGAGCCCATGACTATCGCGGCCTTACGCCACGGAGCCACGGGGCGCCGGAGAGTCAACCACCGGGACCTCACCTTTTTCTGTATCGCGCACTCTAAAATCTTCATTATCTTTGACACGTCGCGGAAATTTAGTATCTTTGCGCCGTAAATCACTTATAGAATATGGACTTATTCGAAACAGTCACAGCCGACATCAAAAAGGCTATGCTTGCCCGCGACAAAGTGCGCCTCGAAGCGCTCCGCGGCATCAAGAAAGAATTCATCGAAGCCAAGACAGCCCCGGGGTCGGGCGGCGAGCTCTCTGAGGCGGGAGCCATCGCCATCCTCACCCGCATGGCCAAGCAGCGCAAGGAAAGCGCCCGCATATATTCGGAACAGAACCGCCCCGAACTCGCGGAAGGCGAGCTGGCCGAGGTAGCCGTAATCGAAGAGTACCTGCCCAAGCAACTCTCCGAGGCCGAACTCGAAGCCGAGCTACAGAAGATCATTGCACAGACCGGCGCCTCATCGCCTGCCGACATGGGCAAGGTCATGGGCGTTGCGACGAAGGCTCTCGCCGGACGCGCCGAAGGCCGCGCCATCTCGGCCAAAGTGAAGGAGCTGCTGGCCAAATAAACAAATCCATAAAATAACCGAGGCCGCCCGCGGCCTAAAAAAGATAACGACATTATGCTCACAATGCAGCAAATCAAAGCCGACCCCGAACGCGTCATAGCACGCCTGGCGGTAAAAGGCTTTGACGGTCGCGAGACCATCACCCGCGTAATAGAGCTCGACGACAACCGCCGCGCCCTCCAATTGAAAAACGACAACATGGCAGCCGAGCTCAACAAGCTCGCAGCTTCCATCGGCGCACACATGAAGGCCGGCGAGAAAGACCTCGCCGAGGAAGCCAAAAAAGGCGTGGCCGACATAAAGGCACAGCAGAAAGAACTTGCCGAACAGCTTGCCAAGACAGAGAACGACATCCGCGAGATTCTGCTCAACGTGCCCAACGTGCCCTGCGACATGGTGCCCGAAGGCAAGACGGCCGAAGACAACGTGGTCGAGAAGACCGGCGGCCCCATGCCCGACCTGCCTGCCGACGCCCTCACCCACTGGGAACTGGCCAAGAAATACAACCTGATCGACTTCGAACTCGGCGTCAAGATCACCGGCGCCGGTTTCCCGGTATACCTCGGCAAAGGCGCCAAACTGCAGCGCGCGCTTATCCAGTTCTTCCTCGACGAGGCTTCCAAGGCCGGATATCTTGAAGTACAGCCCCCCTATGTTGTAAACGAGGCCTCGGGCTACGGCACAGGACAGCTGCCCGACAAGGAAGCCCAGATGTACGTCGTCACCCTCGACAACCTCTACCTCATTCCCACCGCCGAGGTCCCCGTCACAAACCTCTACCGCGACGTGATCCTGCCCGCCGACAAACTGCCGGTAAAGAATTGCGCCTACTCGGCATGCTTCCGCCGCGAGGCCGGATCATACGGCAAGGACGTCCGCGGCCTCAACCGCCTGCATCAGTTCGACAAGGTTGAGATCGTACGCATCGAGAAACCCGAGAACTCATATGCCGCACTCGAGGAGATGAAGGATCACGTGCAGGGGCTGCTCGAAAAACTCGGCCTGCCCTGGCACATCCTGCGCCTGTGCGGCGGCGACATGTCGTTCACATCGGCCATCACATTCGACTTCGAGGTGTGGTCGGCTGCCCAGAAGCGCTGGCTCGAGGTTTCGTCGGTATCCAACTTCGAAACCTATCAGGCCAACCGCCTCAAGTGCCGTTACCGCGGCGAGGACAAGAAGACACACCTGTGCCACACCCTCAACGGCTCGGCGCTGGCGCTCCCCCGCATCGTGGCCGCCCTGCTCGAGAACAACCAGACACCCGAAGGAATCGTCGTGCCTGAAGTACTCCGCAAGTACACCGGCTTCGACATCATCGACTGACATACAGCTTAATCACGGCAGCGGAGTCCACCGCGGACTCCGCCGCCGATATTGTTTCACTTAACTCTCTTTGTTTTGGATATAGATCCTTTGCCGGCCGCCGAGCCGGTACAGATGCTGCAGACTCTGCTCTGCTCACTCAGCCCCGAGATTTCGGCCGCGGGCATCGTGGCACTCGCGCTCGCATTGGTGTGCCTGATCCTTTCCGGTTTCGTATCGGCCAGTGAGATAGCTTATTTCTCGCTTAGTCCGGCCCAGCTCGAGGAGATCGACGAAACCCGTCAGGGCGAGGGCGTGCGCCGTCTGCTCGCCAAGCCCGAGCAACTGCTGGCCACCATCCTCATAGCCAACAATCTGGTCAACGTCACCATTGTCGTACTCACTAACTTCGCCCTCGGACCGCTGTTCGAGGGAATGGGTGCCACTCTGAGCTTCATCCTGCAGACCGTCATCCTCACCTTCCTTATCCTGCTCTTCGGCGAGATTCTGCCCAAAATCTACAGTTCCAACTACCCTGTGAAATGGGCACGCATGGCGCTACCCGGCCTGACACTCATCAAGCGGATCCTCGGCCCCATGGCCCGCCTGCTGGCCGGATCGTCGAAGATCGTCAAGCGTGTGGTGGCAAAGCAGCCCGAAGCCATCACCACCGACGACCTGAGCCAGGCTCTCGAACTTACCTCCGGAGCCACCAAAAGCGACAAAGAAATCCTCGAAGGAATCCTGAAGTATGGCGACACCCATGCCTCCGAGATAATGACTCCGCGAATCGACATCACCGACCTCGACTTCCATGCATCGTTCGACAAAGTGATGAAGACCGTCATCGAGAGCGGCTACTCGCGCATCCCCGTCTACGACGGAAACGAGGACAACATCCGCGGCATTCTGTTTTCGCGCGACCTGCTTCCTTATATCGGACATGTGCAGGACGATTTCGACTGGACGCGCCTGCTGCGCGAGCCATATTTTGTGCCTGAATCGCGCATGATCGACGACCTGCTCGAAGACTTCCGCAAGCGCAAGCAGCACCTGGCCATCGTAGTCGACGAATTCGGCGGCACGCAGGGCATCGTCACCCTCGAGGATGTGCTCGAAGAGATCGTAGGCGACATCGACGACGAATACGACACCCCCGACACCACATTCAAGCGCCTGCGCGACGACACCTACGAATTCGAGGGCCGCACGCTTCTGACTGACTTCTTCCGGATCACCGGCCTTGACGAAGACGACTACCGCGAAGTCACCGAGGATGCCGAAACACTGGCCGGCATGCTGCTGGCGATCAAAGGCGACTTCCCCAAAGAAAAAGAACCGCTCGTGTACGGACGGTGCCGCTTCCTGGTGCTCGATCTCACAGACCACCGCATCGCCCGCGTGCGCGTCAAGGTCATGCCCGACGTACAGCAGTCATGACACACCGGCTGACACTCTCCATTATCCTCGCTGCGTTCACCACGGTCATTGCCGGCTGCACGGGCAGCGGTGACGACACGGCAATACCGCGCCGACCGGCCTATCCGCGTCCGGCCGCAATGGACACCGTCATGACTGTTCCGGACAGTCTCCCGGTCAGCTTCGCGGTAAATGCCTCCGCTACTGTCTCCAGACCACGGCCCGGCTGGCTCGACGTAGCCTATCCGGCCTACGGCGCCACCATGCACGTGACATTCACTCCGGTCGACACATCCGACATAGACGAGGTGCGCGCCAACCGCGTCGAACGGCTGACCCTCAACAGCGGCGGCCGCCCTTCCGTCACCCGCGAGGCGGTCAACGCCGCAGGCTTCGATTACCTCACCGTCCGCACCGACGGAGCGGCCACCCCGCTGCAGTTCCTGGCTACCGACGGGCGCAGCATCGTAGTCAGCGGAGCCGTCTACATGTCCGATCCCGCCGCAGCATCGGCTGTTGACTCTATCCAGCCAATCGTCGATGCCATCGAGGCCGACATCAACCGCTCCATGATTCAGCTGAAATGACAGTTCTCGAATTCGATACGACCTCCGTGGCAATCGCGCCCATCGAACCTGCTGACGGCGAAACGCGGCGCCGGGCCGAACAGCGCACCGCCCTCGGCCTCATGCGGCATCTGACAGGTCTGCCCGATGCCGTCATCGCCCATTACCACTGGGGTGAGCCCTGCATCGCACTAAAACCTGCGGACCCGGGTGAGAAATGCATACTTAAGCCCCCCGCCATAAACATCAGCATCAGTCATTCGCGCAGGCTCGCGGCAGTGGCCATCGACCCGGCGCGCCCCATCGGTATCGACATCGAAGAACCTCGCAGCCAACTGTTCAATGTGGCTACCCGCTTTCTCTCAGCCGAAGAACGGCGTCTACTGAATCTCCGGGCGATCGAATGTGATACACGTCCCGGAAGCTTTACGATATTCTCAGACTTATCCAACGATAACTCCACCGCTCTGCTCAAACGGCTGACTCGGGCCTGGACATTTAAGGAAGCTATGGTGAAGCTCTGCGGCGGCCGCACCGTCAATATGCGCGATGACCTGCGCGCCATTCCCGCTCCGGCCATCTGGGGCGAGCCCTGCACCGTAATCGCCGACACCGACATTGACGGCCATCATCTCGCCATCCTCACCCGCTGAGAATCAGAAGTCGGGCGTGTCGGTGACCGGATCGAAGCGCACAGGCGGCAGAGAGTCGGTCGTGATGAAATCACAGCCTATCGATTCGAAATAAGCGAATCGCTCCGGATCGTTGACCGTCCATACATTCACAGGCAGCCCCGCGTCATGAAAGCGCTTCACAATCTCGGGCGTAACGGCATCGTGGCGGATATCGATACCCATGCGATGCGCGACACACCAGTCGAAGTTCTCATCAACCTTAGTCTGCACGAGCAGCTGCAGGTCCACATCGGGATAATTGGCACGGATATATTCCAGGCAGGGCTTCATCGAAGTCAGAATCATGCATCGGTCGCGCATTCCCATTGAATCGATAAAGGCGATCAAGGCAGGGATCCCACTGCAATCGTTGCTGTTGATGCCTCTGGCCCACTTGAGTTCGATAAGCGGCCTGACGCCGTACTGCCGGCATATTCGCAGCATATCGCCGAGGGTGGCAAGGCGCCCGGTATAGGCCGTGCCCCAGCGTACCTGCGAGAGTGTGTCGGACTGCAGCTCGGCAAGCGTTGATTTTGCCACGGTGTGGCGGCCGCCCAGGCGTCCGGTGGAATCATCGTGACAGAGGACAAACGATCCGTCGGCCGCCACCTTCACGTCACTTTCCAGGAAAGGATATCCCCGTCGCGCACCGGTCTCCAGCGCTTCTACTGAACTTTCAACACCCACGTTGCTGCCGCGGTGGCCCACCACCGCCGGGCGCCCCGAGGTCAGGGCGGTAAGTGCGCCGGCCAGGGCAAGAATTATCATCGGTTTTCTCATGGCTTCGGTCTGTTTTCCGCAAAGATATGAATTCCGCGGCATACTGGCAAGATTTTTGCACTTTACGCCGCAGTTGTTTGTTATATTGGCACCGAAAACAGACGGAATTGATTAACTTTGCGCGATGAAACAACGGTTCGGAAGATTATCGATCGTGGCCACGTTAGCCGTTGCCGCGGCTTTGGGAGCCGCGGCCCAGACCCGGCGCACGCTCGAGAATCCCGGCCCCGCCCACAATCCCTACTACACCGGCTACAACTACCGCATCGACGAAGAAGGCGACACCGTGCTGGTGCTTCATATGACGGGGATCACCTGCTATCCGCCTCTGAAATTCAAGGACCGCGAAGAAGAAAAATTCTACTGGCGCACAGTGCGCGATGTGCGTCTTACGCTTCCCTATGCCAAACTCATCGGCGAGACGCTGATCGAGACATACGAATACATCGAGACATTCCCGACCACCCGCGAGCGTGAAGAATACCTCAAGCGGATGGAAAAGGCCCTGTTCGCGCAGTATAAGCCGGTGCTGAAGCGTTTCAGCAAACGACAGGCCAAGATGCTGATCAAGCTCATCCAGCGCGAGACGCACCAGTCGAGCTATGACATCGTCAAAGCCTTTTTAGGAACGTTCCGCGCCGGCTTCTGGCAAGGCTTCGGCAAGCTGTTCGGCGTAAGCCTCAAGAGCGATTTCAATCCGGCTAAAAACAGAGACGACGCGATCGTCGACCGCGTCGCCACTCTGATAGAACAGGGAAGCCTGTGATGGATTCATATGCCGGACACGTCAGTATTGGCCGCCGTGTCCGTTTGCTTGTCAGTTGTCGATCTGCTCGACTTCGAGGGGTTCATTGATTACTTCGTGCCAGGGAAGGCCCTGCTTGGCCAGCTCGGCAAGGAACGGATCGGGATCGAATTCCTCTACGTTGTGCACGCCGGGCTTCACCCATTTGCCGGTGAGGAACATCATTGCGCCCGTCATGGCCGGCACACCGGTAGTGTAGCTGACAGCCTGTGTACCGGTCTCGCGGTAGGCATCCTCATGCGAGCAGTTATTATAAATATAATAGGTGAGCGGCTTGCCGTCCTTGCCTGTGCCGGCGATGCGGCAGCCGATCGAGGTCTGGCCGTGGTAGTTCTCGCCGAGCTCCTGGGGATTGGGCAGAACGGCCTTAAGGAACTGCAGAGGTACGATCTTGGTGCCGTTGTAGTCGATCTCGTCGATGCGTGCCATGCCTATGTCCTGAATCACGCGCAGGTGCGTGAGGTATTCCTGGCCGAAGGTCATCCAGAAGCGGGCGCGTTTGATGGTCGGATAGTTGGCCACGAGCGATTCCAGCTCCTCGTGATAGAGCAGATACGACTCACGCGGTCCAATTTCGGGATAGTTCAGAGTCTGATGAACCTCGAGCGGGCCGGTGGTGATCCAGCGGCCGTCGCGCCAGTAGCGGCCGTTCTGGGTGATTTCGCGGATGTTGATTTCCGGGTTGAAGTTCGTGGCGAACGCCTTGCCGTGGTTGCCGGCATTGCAGTCGACGATGTCGAGATACTCCATGGCCGAGAAATAGTGCTTGGCAGCGTAGGCGGTGAACACTCCCGATACCCCCGGGTCGAAGCCGCAGCCGAGAATGGCTGTCAGACCGGCCTTCTCGAAACGCTCGCGGTAGGCCCACTGCCACGAGTATTCGAAATGGGCCACGTCGCGCGGCTCGTAGTTGGCCGTATCGAGGTAATTGACGCCGCATTCAAGACAGGCGTCCATGATGGTGAGGTCCTGATAGGGAAGAGCCACATTGATGACCATATCGGGCTTGTGACGGCGGAACAGCTCTACAAGCTCTTCCACACTGTCGGCGTCGACACGGTCGGTAGTGACATTGTCGCGGCCGATGGCTCGGGCCAGAGCATCGCATTTGGCCTTGTTGCGCGATGCGATGACGATTTCAGTGAAAACCTCGGGATTTTGGGCACACTTGTGCGCCACGACGGTGCCGACACCGCCGGCACCGATAATGATTACTTTTGACATTTATCCGTTTGTGTTTGATTGATTTTCTTTTGTGAGGACGACGACATGCTGTGGCGGTCGATCGCTATGCAGATGAACGTGAACAGACCCAGGACAATCAGCAGCAGTGTATTGCAGCCGAGCACCAGGTTGGCAAACGCACCGGCGCGCGCCGCATCGAGGCCGTAGATGCCCAGGCCGAAGATCACGGCCCACTGCCAGGGTCCGATGCCGCCGTTGGACGGTACGCCCATCGATACCGATGAAAGCACGAAAACGACCAGGGCTGCCGTCACGCCGTAGCGGTCGAGTATATCCTGCGTGAAACCGAAGCCTTTGAATGCGACATACATCTGCATGAAGAAACATCCCCATATGCCGATAGTCCACAGAAGCCAGCGGCCACGTCCCGGCATTTTCAGCACCACTATGAAGCCTTGCCACAGCTCCACGACTGCGGTCTGTATTTTCTTTACGAGCGAGTTGCCGTTCTTACGCTTCATGAACCACCAGCAGAACGCCACCAGAGCCACAAACGCAGCCCATAGCCATGGCGACGACAGCAGCGACAGGAGCCACCGGTAAGTCTCCTCGTTCTGTCCGAGATATTCCATTATCGAGCGCGACGCCAGCGCGAAAGCCGCCAGAGTCAGCAGCAGCACCGTCAGTGTGTCGGCAAAGCGGTCGGCAACCATCGAGCCGAATACCGAGGTGAACGGCGCATGCTGGCGTGCGGCTATATAGCCCGTGCGCCATACTTCGCCAAGGCGAGGAAACACCAGGTTCACCGAATACGTACCGAAAATACTCAGGATCAGAAAAAACAGCGGAGGATCTACGCCAAGCGCCCGAAGCTGAATCTGCCACCGGAGCGCACGGAATATGTGTGAGCACACCGCCAGTCCAAGCCCGAGGGCTATCCAGCCGAACCGGCACTCGGTCGTGATCGTCTGCCACATGGCGCCGAAATCGAAGTCGCGGAACAGCAGCCAGCACAGCCCCACGCTGATGATCATGGGGATGACGAATTTAAGAACCGCACCGAGCGGTGACTTTTTCTTCTTTGCAGCAACAGTCTGGGGCATTACAATTGTCAGCTATGCGTATCAAAAACTATGTCGGTAATACTATAACAAATTCCGGCACGCAAAAGTAGCAAAAAAATCGCATTTTTCGTATATCACACAGAGTTTATCCCCCGTTCAGCACCTGTATCGGCGCGGACAATTGTCAGAAATCACTGAAAAGCTGCGGCCGAATGACAATGCCGAGGCGCAACTGGCTTTTGAAAACCTTGTAATCGAGCAGGCCTTCGCCATACCCGTTGTAGTACTGAAGAAAGATATATTGGTTGACGCGGGTCGACCAGCGGTAAGCAAGCTCGATGATAGTGTTGTAGTTGAGATTCCAGCCCTTGCGCTTGACCAGGGTAACTGAGCCGGTAAATTTGCGGTTGTCGGTGGAAGCCTGTACGCCTACCTGATATATACCGCTGTATTTGAGTATGTCGCGGTTGTTCTCGCCGTCAACAATCGGAATCCATACCTTGCCCGATACCATAAGGTTGGGATCGATGATGATGTTTGCGGCCAACGATATCTTGTTCCATGAGCGCGACTGGATGCTGTCGCGGCCGTTACTTTCATGTTCCACAATCAGACTCAGCTTGCCTATGTAACGGTTCTTGACAAACAGAGGCTTGGTGAGACCGATGCCCGGATTGAAATTCAGATCGGTCATCGGCATTGAATTCTCAAGTACGTTCCAAAAGCACTTCTGACTGTAGAAAAGATAAAGATATGTACCCCACGGCAGCGTGGCGTTGGTAAGCCGCTGCGCCACTGAAATCTGAAATTTGATATTTGTGTTCTGGCGTGTGGGCTTCGGACCTATGCTGGGGCCGAAAATAAAGTAGTTGTCCTTATACAGACCGAAATAAGGCTGGTTGCGGAAGTCACGGCGTATGCTGTCGGGGTCGAAGCGCTGGTCGTCGGACGAAAGGATCTGTGCGCCGGCCTGTGAGAAGGCGAGCGCGGCGGACAGAAGTATCAGAAGACGGCGTAGGAATTGCATCGTGCAGTGTTTTAAACGATGCAAAGTTATGAATTTTTATTGATAAAAAGGCTGAATTCAGAAAAACGGACCAATAAAATAGACAAAATTCCATAAAAAGCCGGACCCGACAGCCGGGCCCGGTCCAACAGACAATATAGTGTACCGTCTATTCCTTTATACCGTAGGCGAGATCACCGGCATCGCCTAACCCGGGGACGATATAGCTGTGGGCGTTGATCTCGTCGTCGATAACACCGACCCAGAGAGTGGAATCCTCAGGCATGACATCCTGCAGATAATCGACAGCCTTGCGCGAGGCAATCACCGAAGCGATATGAACCTTGGCCGGCGAACCTTTGGTGAGCAGAGCCCGGTAGCTGAGTTCCATCGAGGCGCCGGTCGCAAGCATGGGATCACACAAAATGAGGGTCTTGCCCTCGAGACGTGGCGAGGCGAGATATTCAATGAAGACATCGAAACTTTCTTTCTCTTTATATTTGCGGTAGGCCGATACAAATGCGTTTTCGGCGCGGTCGTAGAAGTCGAGAAATCCCTGGTGAAAAGGCACTCCGGCACGGAAAATGGTACCCAGGACAATCGGTTCGGCGATTACGTCGCACTCAGCTTTGTCCAGAGGTGTCTGCACGGTCTCTTTCCTGTATTGCAACGTCTTGCTTATCTCATATGCCATGATCTCGCCGGTGCGCTGCAGGTTGCGCCGAAAACGGAGAGGATCGGTATGAATATCGGCGGAACGCATTTCGAGCAGATACTGACTCATCAGCGAAGGTGTCTCTGCGAAGTTATATACTTTCATTTTCAAATGGTTTTATGTCACAACAAACTTGCGGGCTTAAAATTTCGCGAATTTAGTAAAAATTTATCACATCGACCACTCAATTGATAATTTTATCATAACTTTGCACCGTATTTTCAACCGTAAATAAAGAGAAATGTCAACAAACACAGTAGATAATACACGCAAAGTCACCACCATACGACTGCGCGAGATGAAGCAGCGGGGCGAGAAGATCGCCATGCTCACCGCTTATGACTATTCGCTGGCCCGCCTTGTCGACGAAGCCGGCATCGATGTAATTCTGGTCGGCGACTCAGCCTCCAACGTAATGATCGGCAATCCGACCACCCTCCCGATCACGCTCGATCAGATGATATACCACGCCAAGTGCGTCACCAACGCCGCCCGCCGCGCGCTGGTGGTGTGCGACATGCCCTTCGGATCATATCAGGGCAACTCCAAGGAGGCTCTGAGTTCGGCCATACGCATCATGAAGGAAAGCGGTGCCGAAGCCGTGAAAATCGAAGGCGGATCGGAGATCCGCGAGTCGATCGAGCGCATTCTTACAGCCGGCATTCCCGTAATGGGCCATCTTGGCCTGACACCCCAGTCGATCAACAAGTTCGGCACCTACGCTGTGCGTGCCAAGGAAGAAGCCGAAGCTGAAAAGCTGGTGGCCGATGCCAAAATGCTCGAAGAGATCGGCTGCTTCGCGCTCGTTCTTGAGAAAATACCTGCCTCACTGGCAGCCCGCGTAGCCTCGGAAGTATCGATTCCGGTAATCGGTATCGGCGCCGGATCGGGTGTCGACGGCCAGGTCCTGGTGCTTCAGGACATGCTTGGGATCAACCAGGGGTTCTCGCCGAAATTCCTGCGGCGATACGCCGATCTTGGCACGGTAATCCACGATGCCATCGGCAAATATGTCGAGGATGTGAAAGCCGTCGACTTCCCCTCAGCCACAGAACAATACTGAAAAAAGGCCGCTTCGAAGCGGCCTTTTTTCATATGATGGATACCTTGCTTAAAGGGATGCTTTCACACGGGCGAGATAGTTGAGCAGACCTTCGACAACTTTTTCCGCCAGACGGGTACGGTAGTCGGGATCGGCCAGCAGCTCTTCCTCCGGAAGCGATGACATGAACAGCACCTCTACAAGTGCGTTGGGATACTCCGTGGGCATGTTGAGCGAGAAATTGAAATTACCCGTCAGTCCGAAATTGGCCAAACCGAGACTAAGCATCGAATCGTGCAGATCCTGAGCCAGGGCCCGATTGGATATATGCTTGTAGTAGGCACTGGTACCCATCGGCACAAGGGGATTGCCCGATGCGTTGTTGTGAACGCTGACAGCGATATCGACACCCGACTCGCGCCAGATGCGCTTGCGCTCGGTCATTGAGGGGCCGGTGTCGCCGTCGCGGGTAAGAACTACGGTCGCGCCCATGCCGCGCAGCATCTCGGCAGCCTTGAGAATGATATCGAGATTGACTTCCTTCTCCGTAAGGCCCGAGGGAGATATAGCGCCCGGGTATTCGCCGCCGTGACCGGCGTCGAGACCGATGACGAGATCTTTTATGTCGAGCGACGCCGGGCGGTGACGCACCTCAATGACGAGGTTATTGCCCTGGTAGTCGACGCTGTAGCCCCATGTGTATCGGTCCTTGAGACGGATCACAAGCGTAAGGGCATCCTGGCTGTCGCGGCGCAGATCAAGGTAATCGACCATGGATGTGGCGTTGCGCTGCGTCACCCAGTTGGAATTGTTGGTAGCTCCGTACAGGGTCACGAGAATGGTCGATGGATCGATCTCAGCACGATCGTAGAAAGCCAGGCGACGCGGCAGCGACACTACTATACGGTCGGTCGAATCGGTGTTGGCTATTGAGATGGAACCGGTGTTGACCACGGCTCCTCCCCGGCCCCCTGCCTCGACAGCCGACTTCTGTATGTACGCGTGATCCGACTCGCCAAGAGCCACGCGGTAGAGGTTTCCGGTCTCCCCGTCGGCTGTAAGTTCTATACCCTCGGTGAGGAAACTCATCTTCGAGCCTCCGAGACGGTCGGAGCCGTTGCCGTGCTGCAGATAGGCTCCCGGACGGGTGATGATGTTGACGGGAGTGGCAAGATCTTCAGTGACAGGAGCGACGGCCGCTTTCGAGGCCGGCCGCTCCGTCATGTACACCAGACGCACGTCGCGGCGCGTGACATCGCGGCCACGACGCGCGGTAACGGGCACGATGTTCTCGCCGGGCTTCAGTGTAAGCTCCGCGCCGAACGAACCAGTTCGGTAGACGTGGCAGTCACGGCCGTCGACAGTGGCTTCGGCTCCGGGTTCTGTGACGCCGATAAGATAATAGCGCTCGGCATATACGGTGTCGGTGGGCTGTTCGTCGCGGTAAATTTTCAGCGACGGACCTTTGGCGGCCAGCATCGCAGGCGTGGCCATCAGGGCGGCCGCTACAAGGATCGGTAGTTTCATGGCTGTGTAATAGTTGTTGTATATGTAACCGCCGCAAAAGTACAAAATTTTTACGAAGCGGCCAACTCCGTGTTCAAAACCATTTGATCTTGCGAAGCACAATATACGTAGCCACGGTGAGTACGACGGCTATGCCGACAACGATGAAAAACGAACCGCGCACGGAAGCCAGCCACAGCCCGTCGACATTCATGCCGTAGAACGATGCGATCAGCGTCGGGATCATCAGTATGATTGTTATGCTGGTCATGCGTTTCATTATCTCGTTGACGTTGTTGGAGATAATAGATGCATAGGCATCCATGGTACCCGACAGGATGTCGGAATATACACCTACAGTGTTGTCGGCCTGCTTCATCTCGATCTCGAGATCCTCGAGCAGATCGGCATCGCAGTCATCGGCATAGGAGCGCCGCAGATGCTCGATCAGCGCCTCGTTGCCATGGATTGAGGTGTTGAAGAACACCAGGGTCTTCTGCAGGCGCATCAGGATCATCAGGTCGCGGTTGCGGACGCTCTTGCGCAGTTCCTTTTCGGCTGAATTGACACGCGAATCTATCTCGCGCAGATATTTCAAAAACCACCATGTGGCCACCCACAGCATGCGCATGATGAAATCCTGACGCTTTGTGATAAGCAGCGACCGGCGGCGTGTGAACTCGATGAAACTGTCGACGACCTCAGTCTTATGGTAACATACCGTCACGATCGAGTCATCGTTTGTGAGAATGCCGAGCGGCACGGTTGTGTACGGCATGTCGCCTTCGGGATCCGGCATCGGCACGCGCAGGATTGTCATCAGCCAGCCGTCCTCGCTGTCGACACGCGGCCGCTCGTCTATGTCGGCCAATGACTCGATGAAACCTTCGGGCACACCCAGGCGCGACGTCAGAAACTCGATGTCCGCCGCATCGGGCTGCTCGATGTTGATCCACGAGTCGGGTTCCCACTGCTCGCGGTCGACGAATCCATTATCGGCATGCAGGTATCTTTTCATAGGACCGGCCCGATAAACTGCGGACCTTCTATAAGAACATATCCGCATGCCCCAAAGTTCACCGATCCGGAAAGATAACTTACCGGAACACCGGCATACTATGGATCAGCACTGCCGGATGATCCGGAACGTAGGCGCCTTGTATATGAAAGTAAGTACTCCGGTCGCCACAAGCGACACGACAAGATTTTCGGCGCGGCGGCGCGACACGGCGAGTTCAACGGCTATGTCGAGTATATCAAGACCATCCGGCCGACAGTCGGCCAGTTCAAGAAGACGCACGGCCGTAGCGTCCAGCGAAAGCGTCAGCGGAGTGTCGGCCTGCCATGCGCGCACCATCAGCGGATGGGCCACGATATTCTCGTCGGCTACGCGATAATAAGCGCGCCAGCGGCCGTCGGGTTCCTGCGCCCGCACGGGTCGCTCCGACGACCGGGCTATGGAGGCCACTATCACCGTAATGCCCGTGTCGTAGCTGTAGGCGGCGAATTCGACCTGCTGGGGCGGGTCGCAGTAGCGCTGGGCGGCCATCTCGACCACGTATACGTCCTCCTCATTGCGCACACCGGCCACAACTCCGTTGTCCTTCACTCCGATGAGCAGGCGGCCGCCGCCGGCATTGGCGAAGGCGGAGATGGAGCGTGCTATCTTGCGTCCGTCGGAAATGAGAAACTTGAAATCCTGCCGCTCATGCTCGCCCTCGGCAATCAGCGAGGCGATATAGCGGCGCCCGGGCTTCACGTGCAGATCCTTCATAAGAGTGTCTCAAAGCAGGCGCAGCAGATCGGTGAGTGTGCCGAAAGTACGCTCGGGCGCATCTTCCCAGAAGTTGACATACTGGGCAAAATTATCGGCTTTGCCGGGTGTGTCGCTGATTACGCGGATGGCCACGAACGGCACGCCTTTCATATGACAGACCTGTGCTATGGCAGCCGACTCCATGTCGACGGCCACCGCATCGGGATACATCCGGAGGATATGCTCCACCTGTTCGGGACGGTCCACGAAAATGTCGCCGGAAGCAAGCGTGCCACGCAGCACACCCAGTTCGTCCAGCAGTCCGGAAGGTAGCGGACAGTCAAATGTGGGCGGACATCCTGCGGCCTGCCCGGGCACAGTATCGGGGCCGCACCATACGTCGTGATAGCCTATATGCGCAGGAATGACCACGTCGAGCACATCGGCCGGCCCGGTACCTCCGGCCACACCTGTATTGATCACAAGCGACGGATGAAATGTGTCGATCAACGTAAGAGTGGATACGGCAGCGTTGACCTTACCTATACCGGAACGCACGGCCACGATTTCGCGTCCGGCAATCGTGCCGGTATGGTAGGTTATGTCATTGACGGTGGTGGTTCGGTGATCGCTCAGCAGGGGCAGAAGCAGGTCGAATTCCTTGCTCATTGCCACGATTATGGCTATTTTCATTTCTTGGAATCTGTCAGAATCGGTTGGGTGATGTAGATGACTGTGACAGCCACGTCGAAAGGCGTGGCATGGCTTGTATAGCGCGGACGCGCGGAGTGACGGTAGTAGAAAGAGGCCGATGAATCGAAAGTCGGGACGTCGATGCGCCGCGATTCGCCGGGGGGAATCATGGCGTTGACATTGTGACGGGCCCGATGGATCATGCGGCCGCTTAGATCCGTGTAAACCATGTCGAGTCCGACCGACACCAGGGGGCGCGCCGTACGGTTGTGGACGGTCATGGACTCGCGCATCGAACGCAACGGCTTCTCGAAGCCGTCGACTGCGATGCTATCGGCTGCGGGCGACACCACGGTATCGTATTCTATGACGACACGCTCCTGCGGCGTCCGCGCCACCGTGCGGCGCGACTGGCGGGGAGTAGCGCGCCGCATGTCCTGAGCCGACATGGCAGCCGTGCCAAGGACTAAGGCTATGATGAGAGCCGGAAGCCGGAAGAATATCTTGCTCAAAATTGAAAATCGGACTATTGTTACTATAATTTATATTACAATGGTTCGTGGGGGCGAACCGAGGCGCCGGGCACCGTCGAGGCCGTTTATATCGCCGCGCGGATCACTCACGGTGACTCTGAACAGGTAGGGCAGCCAGCGCCAGAGTGATATTCTGCGGCCTTTCTGATAGTAGCTGAAAGTGATGGCATCGGCTGTGCCGTCGACAAATTCGATCGAGAAACTGACCTTGCGGCGGCCGCTGTGACGCGGCGACGGGTCGGCTGCAAGACGACAGTCGTAGCGTCCGGCAGCAGGTGCCGGCGTCGCATAGCCGAGTACTGTTCCCGGAGCGACCTTCAGGTCCGGCGAATCGACCATCATCACACAGAAGCGCTCATCGGCACCGGGAGCCCGCGTGATCTCGATTACAGCTCCGCCGCCGTTGATCGTCCACCGTCCTTCGAGAGGATCGGTGGCAGCCGCCGCCAGGGCTATCAGGACAACCGTCAGAAAAAGTGCCGTCCGCAGCATCAGATCGAGGCGAATTTATATGAGAAACCTATCGAGAATATTTCCTTGACCTGAAGTTTGTGCCAGTTTTCGTCGGGACATGCCGGTGTGTTCGTATCATAGCGTGCATGCACGTAGATCTGGGTGGTCAGGAAGCGGTTGACGTCGCAAGAAAGCGTGTTCTCCCAATCGGCCTGGAACGAATCGTAGTCCGTGAAAGCGAATATGCGCGAGGTAAAGCGGATGTTGTAGCTTATCCTCCACGCGAGTTTAAGTTCGGCTGTCGAACCGAAACTGCTCTTGGTCTTGCGGCCGGCATCTATGCCATAGGTACCGGGGTCGATCCGCGAATTCACACATGTCACCAGATGGTACGACACGGGGGCTATCGAGGCATCGAACGAGAAGGTCTTGGGCTTGTTCTCATAGTTGTACGTCATACCGATACCTGCCGTAAGCTCGCCGGGCGACAGGAATGCCGAACGCAGATCGTGAGTGTTCGACTTATAGGAATTGACCACCTGAGTCTTGAACTGGCCGGTGAACGAGTAGTACCAGCGGTGCGCGGCCTTGATACCGAACGTAGTGTTGAGCTGGAACACGTCCTCGGTGACGTTGTAGGCGTTGATGGTATCATCCGGAGCATTGTTAATGCCCAGCTTATACTGTGCCGTGGTCTCGAACAGAAGGTTCGGATGATAGGCCTGGTTAAGCTTCACGTTGTAGAAGATATTGAGCAGCGCGTTGAGGTTGTTGTTGCCGCCCTGATACCAGTTGGGCGACACATAGGCCTGAGAGAACTGGAGCGATGCCGAAAAGGTGCGTATCCAGTGCCGCTTCTTCACCTCCTGTCCGCTGATAGTGGGAGCTACGGGCTTCACCACGTCTCCGTCGATGCTTATCGAGAAATCGGCGGGATTCACGGTAGCCTGATACTGCTGCGGAGCCTCGGGAAGCGAACTGAGATTGTAATGCACCATGTCAGGATGATTCAGAAACAGATTATAGCGCAGGTCGTGCATCTGCCGGTCGAGCACTTCATAATCTTCGATCCATTCCATCCATGGGTCGCCCGACGAAAGGTTCTCGCCGATACTCAGCGGATTTGCGAAATGATATGTGTCGTAGACCTGCGGCATAAAGAACGACCGCGGCAGCGGCAGCGGCAGGTCGAAAGGATCGTAGGCGGCGCCCTGACTGTATACACGCAGCAGCGAGTCGCTGACCGATTCGGCAACAGCGTCGCGTCCGGAAGGAGCCGGTACAGTCTTGGACGATATCGTCACCGGCGTGCGCGCGCTCTGCGAGGTGGCTCGCCGCTGTATCTGAGCCGCGGCAGCCTGTGCCACCGTGAGGGCGGCAAGCATCAGCAGTGGTAGAAGTACGGACTTTTTCATGACTGGTCTGTTATGTGTTCGTGACGTGGTTTATCCTTGTATCAGTATTATACCTGTCCGCGTATGCGGCGGACGGTCAGAGTGTGATCGGACGACGACCGGTATATATGGTGCAGACACCAAAAGTCAGGGTGCGGAAGGCCGTGTCGGTGAAGCCCGCGCGACGCATCAGCTCCAGCATGGCGTCGCCGCGGGGAACCGCCGCTATACTCTCGGGCAGATATGAATATGCGCGGCCGTCGCGTGACACGAGGCGCCCCATGGCCGGAATCACACCTTTGGTATAGATGTCATAGAACGGACGCACAAGCGCTGACGATGGCGTCGACAGCTCGATGACACACAGCAGGCCGCCGGGCCGCAGCATGCCAAGCATGGCACGGTAGCCGGCTGCCAGATCAGCGAAATTGCGTACGCCGAAAGCCACTGTGACGGCGTCGGCTCCACCGATCTCCGGCGGAGGCGCCAGACAATCGCCCGCCACCAGTTCGACCCGGTCGGACAGACCGGCGGCGGCCACCTTTTCGCGACCGATCGCGATCATGCCCTCGGACAGATCGAGGCCCGTGATCCGCGCTCCGGAAATCGCACCGGCCAGCGACAATGCGAAGTCGCCTGTGCCGGTAGCGATGTCGACTATGCGCCCGGGGCGGTCTGCGGCGACCATCCGCACGGCTACGCGTCGCCAGCGGCGGTCCTGACCAAGGCTCATGGCGCGGTTAAGGCGGTCGTAGGCCGGCGCGATATTGTCAAACATCTCGCGCACCTGCTCCGTCTTGCCGCGGGTATGGTCGTAAGGTGTGATTTCTTCAGGACGCATTCGGCGGTGATGATTATTTGCCGAGAGTGGCGAGGCAATCGAGCACGTTGGTCTCAATGCGCCGGCCGAGACGGTCGCTGTCGGCAGGCACGAACTTACGTCCCGTGACATGCTCGTAAAGCTCGATATAGCGCTGCGAGATGGACTCGCAGATCTCGTCGGTCATCTCCGGCACCTTCTGACCCGGCTGCCCCATGAAACCGTTCTGAATCAGCCACTGACGCACGAATTCTTTGGAAAGCTGCCGCTGTGGCTCACCCTTGGCCATGCGCTCCTCATATCCGTCGGCATAGAAGTAGCGCGACGAATCGGGTGTATGTATCTCATCGATAAGTATGACCTTGTCGGCCAATTTGCCGAACTCATACTTAGTGTCGACCAGTATAAGGCCCTTCTCGGCGGCCATACGGGTACCGATGGCGAACAGACGGCGCGTGTAATCCTCCATAACGGCATAGTCAGCCTCGCTCACGATGCCCTGCGCTATGATTTCCTCGCGCGAGATATTCATGTCGTGACCGGCATCGGCTTTTGTCGTGGGGGTAATGATCGGCTCGGGCAGACGCTCGTTCTCGCGCAGACCTTCGGGAAGCTTCACGCCGCAGATTTCACGGGCACCGGCGGCATATTCGCGCCATGCGCTACCGGCAAGGTATCCGCGGATGATCATCTCCACCTTGAAACCCTCGCAACGATAACCCACGGTCACCATCGGGTCGGGCACGGCAATCTTCCAGTTCGGCACCTCAGCCGAGGTTGCGTCCAAAAAGTATGCCGCAATCTGGTTGAGTACCTGTCCCTTGAAGGGTATGCCCTTGGGAAGGACGACATCGAAGGCCGAGATGCGGTCAGTGGCTACCATCACCAGGGTGGTGTCGTCAATGTTGTACACGTCGCGTACTTTCCCATGGTAGAGGCTCATCTGGCCGGGAAAGTGGAAATCAGTAGTGGTAAGCGTTGCTTGCATTGTGTATGCTATTGGTTATTGGAATTTTCTGATGACTGGGCGTCCTGCCGGCGGGCAAGTTCCTCCTGTGCCTCTGCCTTCTCGTAAGCCTCGACGATCCGCTGCACCAGGGCATGGCGCACGATATCTTTCTTGCCGAACTCAACCCGGCCGACCCCCTGCACGCCGTCGAGCACCCGGAGTGCCCGCACCAGGCCCGACTGGGTCGAGCGGGGCAGGTCGATCTGAGTCACGTCGCCGGTGACGATCATCTTGGCGTTCATGCCAAGGCGTGTGAGAAACATCTTTATCTGATGTGTGGTGGTGTTCTGGGCCTCGTCGAGGACTATGACTGCATCGTTGAGCGTGCGGCCGCGCATGAAAGCGAGCGGAGCAATCTGTATGACTTTCGATTCCATGTACTCGCGCAGCTTCACCGGCGGTATCATATCCTCGAGTGCATCGTAGAGCGGCTGCAGATACGGGTCGATCTTATCCTTCATGTCCCCGGGCAGGAAGCCGAGCTTCTCCCCCGCTTCCACGGCCGGACGCGAAAGGATGATCTTACGCACCTCCTTGTTCTTGAGAGCACGTACGGCCAGGGCTATGGCTATGTAAGTCTTGCCCGTACCGGCCGGGCCGAGGGCGAACGTCAGGTCGTTGCGGCTGAACTCTTCGACAAGTTTCTGCTGATTGGGTGTACGTCCCTGGATAGGACGGCCGCTCAGACCATATATGATGACACTGTCTTTCTTAATCTCCCTGGGGGCATCACCCTTGACAATATCGAGAATGACATCTTCCGTCAGCGAATTGTATCGGGCTGTGTATTCCTCGAGTTCCTTGATCTTGCGCTCGAATTCAGCCGTCTCGCTGTCCTCGCCTATCACCTTGATGACTGATCCGCGCGCCGCGATGCGCAATTTCGGAAAAAGATTGCGTATCAGGTGCATGTTGACGTTGTTGACGCCGTAGAAGTTGACGGGATCGGCATTGTCGATCAGTATGATGCGTTCAATCATTGGAGTGAGGATTTTTGAAGTTTTTTCGGCTGCTGTAAACTGATTTTTAAATTTTAACAAGTTGCATTATCCAGGTGTTCATTGAGTTCATCGCGCCGTATATCCGCCGTCGACCGGATACAGACCGCCTGTACAGAAACCGGCGCGGTCCGAGGCAAGGAATTCTACCATCGCCGCCACTTCGTCGGGACGTCCGACGCTGCCGCGAAGGAACAGAGCGTCCTCGTCGTCGCGCAGACGTTCGATGTCGGCCTCGCGGCCCCCGGCAGCCTGTGCCAGCGCGCGGTCCATCAGTGGAGTGTCTATAGTCGAGGGACACACGGCGTTGACACGTATGCCCAGATGGGCCAGATCTATGGCCGCGCTGCGGGTCAGCTGCGCCAGAGCGCCTTTGGTGAGGCCGTAGCCGCAGTTGCCGCCCTTGCCTACAAAAGCCTGTTCGGATGCATTGATTACGATCGATGACTGACCGCTTCCGGCGTCGGCCGCGTTGGCCAGATACGGAATGGCGGCCTGAATGGTATTGACCGTACCGATGATGTTGGTCTGAATCAGATCGTCGAGATCATCGGGTGTAATGTCGATGATGGTATTCTTGCGGTGTATACCGGCGTTGGCAAATACGGCATCGACCGCCCCCATGTCATCGGCCGCAAGCTCCAGGGCCGCATCGAGATGGGCCCGGTCGCGCGTCGAGCCTTCAAAAAAGCACACCGGCTCATCCGACTCGATCTCGCCGATGAGCTGCTTAGCTTCCTTGGGATGTATGTCCATGAAAGTCACACGCCAGCCTGCCGCGGCAAATGTCCTGACTGCCGCCGCGCCGATGCCAGAGGCACCTCCGGTGATAAATACTGACTTAGCCATCTGTGAAAAATTTTACAAATTTACCACTTTTCCACAAATCTGCAAAATCAATGAAGTGAAGGGCCTCATTCGCGCCTTCGCTTCTTTCACCGCCGCTTTTACTACTTTTTCTGCGGCGGATAGTCAATGGTATAGTGAAGGCCGCGTGATTCCTTCCGCTCCTTGGCCTGGCGCATGATAAGATAGCCGACGTTGATGATGTTGCGCAGTTCACAGATTTCGCGGCTTGCCTTCGAGCACTTGAACAGGCGCTCAGTCTCCTCGTAAAGAATATCGAGGCGGTTCCACGCGCGATCGAGACGCAGGTTTGATCGCACGATACCCACGTAGGTGCCCATGATCTGGTTGACCTCACGGATGCTCTGTGTGATAAGCACCATTTCCTCGGGATGGCGTGTGCCCTCGTCGTTCCAGTCGGGAACATCGGTACGGAGTGCTATACCTCCCACACGAGCAGTGGCGTGGCGAGCTGCCGCGTCAGCGTAGACGACAGCCTCGATGAGCGAGTTCGACGCAAGTCGGTTACCGCCATGCAGTCCGGTGCACGAACACTCGCCGAGAGCATACAGACGGTCGATCGACGACTGTCCGTCGAGGTCGACCTTGATACCGCCGCACAGATAATGTGCAGCTGGTGCCACAGGTATGTAATCCTTGGTGATATCGATACCAAGCTCAAGACAATGCTGATAGATATTGGGGAAGTGACGGCGTGTCTCTTCGGGGTCTTTATGTGTGACGTCGAGATAGACGTGATCGTCGCCGTAGAGTTTCATTTCGGAATCGATGGCCCGCGCCACGATGTCGCGTGGAGCAAGCGACAGGCGCGGGTCATACTTATGCATGAATTCCTTGCCGCGTAGATTGCGCAGCACCGCGCCATACCCGCGCATGGCCTCGGTGATCAGGAACGACGGACGGTCGCCCGGATGAAACAGGGCTGTAGGATGGAACTGTATGAATTCCATATCCTTGACTGTGCCTTTGGCGCGATACACCATCGCAATACCGTCGCCCGTGGCGACGAGCGGGTTTGTGGTGGTCTGATATACGGCTCCGGCGCCACCGGTCGACATGACTGTAATGCGCGACAGAAATTTGTCGACCCGGCCACTTTCCTGATCAAGCACATACGCTCCGTAACAGGTGATGTCGGGCGTGCGGCGCGTGACAATGCGGCCAAGATGATGCTGGGTGATGATCTCTATGGCGAAATGATTCTCGAATATGTCGATATTCGGATTGTGACGGACGGCTTCGATAAGTCCGCGCTGGATCTCGAAGCCTGTGTTGTCGGCATGATGCAGGATTCGGAATTCCGAATGACCGCCCTCGCGGTGCAGGTCGAAACTTCCGTCGTCGCGGCGGTCGAAGTTGACACCGTTTTCGAGCAGAAAGCGTATGCCTTCGGGCGCACCCTTCACAACCTTTTCGACCGCTGCCGGGTCACTGAGCCAGTCGCCGGCCACCATCGTGTCATGTATATGTTTGTCGAAGTCATCGACCTGGAGATTGGTCACGGAGGCGACGCCGCCCTGTGCCAGAGCTGTGTTGGCCTCGTCGAGGGTTGTCTTGCACACCAGGGCCACGCGGCCTTTCGCAGCAGCCTTCAGCGCGAAACTCATGCCGGCTATACCCGAGCCGATCACAAGAAAATCATATTCATAAGTCATAGTTTTCTCTATTTCTTCGCGCCGCAAAAATAATAAATTAATTTAAGATAGGAAAATT